>Ga0209902_100299_pt1 | contig 67631 bp, 60 predicted proteins | sample FECB27metaG_FD_188304 | JGI IMG/M metagenome (GOLD analysis project Ga0209902, IMG submission 188304) | Cyanobacterial communities from the Joint Genome Institute, California, USA - FECB-27 (SPAdes) (version 2) | ecosystem: Environmental > Aquatic > Thermal springs > Hot (42-90C) > Microbial mats...
GCCTACCGGCTCGCGCGATCCTTTTGAAAGCTGGCGAAAAGATAAAAACCGTTGAAGCGCACGCCTTCCATGGCGGCCTTCCGGTCGAAACCCAAGGGAGCATCCTGACTTTGCACCCGCCCTTCGAACCGCCAGTTCGGCTCTACAACAAAGGGAGGAACGGTGCGCTCCTCCGGGACAGCACAGACGAGGCCGTCCAGTTTCGTGCTCTGGAACAGATTATATGCGTACATGTCCTGCTCCTTTTCTTCTTGCGACGAATCACATCCTGCCCGTCAACAGTGACAGGAGTATGATATTGCAGCGCACCATCAGCAGAATTTCTTCTTTTTCGGTGCCGAATGGAAGTGGCGCAAAGGGATGATCCTTTGTTAGGCTCACCCAACTGATGGAATGAGCCTCACAGATTGGGAGCAAGCCGCATGACCACTCAGAGCAGCCTTCGCCGAAGCTTCATAGGTCTCAGCCTCCTGGCCAGCCTACCCTTTGCGCCGTTGGCATTGGCCCAGGCGGTCGCGCCTTCTCCCGAAGCACCGACCGGTCGCACATCAAAATCCGTCGGCACCGCAACGAAGGACATGGTCGCCGCTGCCAACCCTCTGGCTGCGCAGGCAGGCCGTGAGTTCCTAGCAGCGGGCGGCAGTGCGGTTGACGCCGCCATCGCGGTTCAGCTGGTTCTCAATCTCGTCGAGCCGCAGAGCTCCGGCATCGGCGGCGGCGCTTTCATGGTGTTCTGGGACGGCCGCACCATGGCCACCCTCGATGGCCGTGAAACGGCGCCTGCGGCTGCCAAGCCCGAGCGCTTTCTCGGCCCTGACGGCAAGCCGATGAAATTCTACGATGCCGTGGTGGGAGGCCGCTCCGTCGGCGTGCCGGGAACGCTGCGTCTGCTCGAAATGGCTCACAAGAACTGGGGCAAGCTGAGCTGGCAGCAGGTGATTGAGCCGGCAGCGCGCTTGGCCGAAGAAGGCTTCGCCATCTCGCCGCGGCTCAACGGCTTGTTGACCCAGGAGAAATACCTCCAGAACGATCCGGTGGCGCGCGCCTATTTCTATGAGGCTGACGGCACGCCCAAAGCGGTCGGAACCGTGCTGAAAAACCCGGCCTTCGCCAAGACGCTGCGCACCGTCGCCGAGAAGGGAGCGGAGGTCTTCTACACCGGCGAGATCGCCCAGGACATCGTGGCGACCGTGACGGGACATCCGACCAATCCCGGCGATATGACCCTCGACGACCTCAAGGGCTACAAGGTGCAGGAGCGTGAAGCCCTGTGCGGCAGCTATCGCACCTACAGGATCTGCGGCATGGGTCCGCCGAGTTCCGGCCAGGTCGCCGTGCAGCAGATCATGGGCGTCCTGGAAACCCAGGACATAGCCGCCGTGAAGCCCGGGCCTGATGCGGTGCATTGGTTCGCGGAAGCCGGCCGCCTAGCCTATGCGGATCGTGCGCTCTTTCTCGCCGATCCGGCCTTCGTGAACGTTCCCGTCAAGGGGCTGACTGATCCTGGCTACATCAAGAGCCGTGCCGCTCTCGTTGATCCGAACAAGTCCATGGGCAAGGCCAAGCCCGGCGACCCGCCGTTCCAGAAAACCTTCCTCTGGGGGCCATCGGACGGCATCGAATATGGCACGAGCCACATCTCCATCGTCGACCGTAACGGCAATGCCGTCTCCATGACCACCACCATAGAGGATGGGTTCGGGGCGCGGATCATGACGAAGAGCGGTTTCCTGCTCAACAACGAGCTGACGGACTTCTCGTTTGCCACGACGGAGGAGGGCAAGCCGATCGCCAACCGCGTCGAGGCGGGCAAGCGCCCGCGTTCGTCCATGGCGCCGACCATGGTGCTCGACGGCAGCGGCAAGCTCTATGCGGTGGTGGGTTCGCCCGGCGGAAGTCTGATTCCCAATTACGTGGCCAAGACGCTCGTGGGCATCCTGGACTGGAAACTCGATCCGCAGGTTGCCGCCGATCTGCCCAACATGGGCAGCCGCAACGGACCGACGGAGCTTGAGGCCGGTACCGAGGCGGAAGCCTGGAAGGCGGCCCTCGAGGCCAAGGGCCACGAGGTCAAGCTGATCGACCAGAACTCCGGCATCCACGCCATCGTTGTTACGCTGGCAGGTCTCGTCGGCGGTGCGGACAGTCGTCGAGAAGGTGTTGCCATCGGCAACTGACATGTGCTTGGCAGCGTGTGTCATAACGCTGCTTTCACATCGAAGAGGGTTCGGTTTTCATGCGTATCATCGTCATCGGCAAGGAAGGTCAGGTCGCCCGCTCTCTGGCAGAGCGGGCGCGGGCTCACGGGGCACAGGCCGTCCTCGTGGGGCGTCCCAAGCTCGATCTTGCCGATCCGTCGGGCATCGAGGATGCGCTGGTTGAGACCGGCGGCGACGTCATCGTGAATGCGGCGGCGTACACCGCCGTCGACCAGGCCGAGTCCGCTCGGGAGTTGGCCGAGGCCATTAACGGGATCGGCGCTGGCGTTGTGGCCGGCGCAGCGGCCGCCATGAACGTGCCCCTGATCCACATCTCCACCGATTACGTGTTCGACGGCACCGCCGACCATCCCTACCGCGAGGATGATCCTGTCTCTCCCCTGGGCGTCTATGGCGCCTCGAAGCTTTTGGGCGAGGAGGCTGTGGCGGCCGAGGCCGAGAACTACGCCATCCTGCGCACCGCCTGGGTCTACAGTCCCTTCGGCAAGAACTTCGTCAAGACGATGCTGCGCTTGGCCGGCGACCGGGACGAGGTCGGTGTGGTGGCGGACCAGCACGGCTCGCCTACCAGTGCCCTGGACATCGCCGACGGCATCATTGCGGTCAGCCGCAATCTGCTGGAAAAGCCTCAGGACAAGAGCCTGCGCGGTGTGTTTCACATGGCAGGCACCGGCTTCGCGAGCTGGGCGGAGTTCGCCACGGAGATCTTCACCCTGTCGGCTCATCTCGAAGGGCCCTCGGCGAAGGTCCGACCGATTGCAACATCGGACTACCCGACCCCCGCCAAGCGGCCGGCCAACTCCCGGCTTGACTGCACCAAGCTCAAAGAGGTGCACGGTGTCGCGCTGCCGCATTGGCGCTCGTCACTTGAGCCTTGCGTGAAGCGTCTCATCGAGGAGACCCGCAAGGAGTTTCTCCGCGGCAATATCGGCTGATCGAGCGAAATCAGAGACTTTCCGTCAAAAGAAGACGGTTGTTCTTTATAAAGAACAACCGTAGGATTGCTTGATGACCACGCCCACAGAGCCCTCCTATCGCCTCGAAACCCGCCTCGTCCATGAAGGTAATGAGCGTACGCCTTTCGGGGAGACCTCCGAGGCGTTGTTCCTCACGCAGGGTTTCGTCTATGAGAGCGCCGAGAGCGCCGAGCGGCGCTTCCTCAATGAGGAACCCGGCTACAGCTACAGCCGCTACTCGAACCCGACCATCAATGCCTTCGAGCAGCGCATCGCCGGCCTTGAGAGCGCGCAAGCGGCCCGCGCGACGGCGAGCGGCATGGCGGCGGTTACGGCCGCCATGGTCGGGCAGGTGCAGGCCGGCGATCATGTGGTGGCAGCCCGAGCGCTTTTCGGCTCCTGCCGCTGGGTAGTCGAGGATTTCCTGCCCCGGTTCGGGGTCGGCTGCACCCTGGTCGATGGAATGGATCTGAGCCAGTGGCGGGACGCCGTTAGACCTGAGACCAAAGCTTTCCTGCTCGAGACGCCGACCAATCCGAGCCTGGAGATTATCGATATCGCGGCCGTTGCCGAGATCGCCCATGCGGCCGGCGCGACGCTCACCGTCGACAATGTTTTTGCGACACCGCTTTTCCAGAAGCCGCTCGCTCTCGGCGCCGATTGCGTGGTGTATTCGGCCACCAAGCACATCGACGGCCAGGGCCGATGTCTGGGCGGCGTGATCCTCGGCTCCACGGAGTTCATCGAGACCAAGGTGCAGCAGTTCCTGCGCATGACAGGACCGTCCATCTCGCCCTTCAACGCCTGGGTTCTTCTGAAAGGCCTTGAGACCCTGCCCCTGCGCGTCGAGCGGCAGACGGCCACCGCCGGCGCTCTGGCGGATGCGCTCCATGACCATCCGAAGCTGCGGCGCCTGACCTATCCGGGTCGCTCAGACCATCCGCAGGCAGACCTGATTCGGCGCCAGATGACCGGCGCTTCGACCATGATCGCGCTCGACGTCCGGGGCGGCAAGGAAGGCGCTTTCCGCTTCCTGAACGCCCTCAGACTGATCAGGATCTCCAATAACCTGGGCGACGCCAAGAGTCTCGTCACCCATCCGGCCACCACCACCCATCAGCGCTTCACGCCCGCGCAGCGCGCCGAGATGGGCATTACGGATGGCCTGGTGCGGCTGTCGGTGGGACTGGAGCACAAGGATGACCTGCTTGAGGATCTCGCCCGCGCCCTTGAGCACGCGTGACCATCACAAGCGCGTGATGCCAATCTGAAGCCTTCTCAAGACAAATGCCTCACACGAGCGTTGTCCGGCCGGCATCGAGCCGTTCCGTCGATGGAGCGGCGGCTCTCCTAAGGTCTTTGTAGAAGAGGATCAATGCAGAACATAGGCCGGTAAAGTCAAAATCATCTAGGCCAGAGGTCTATACCGCATGCCCGCCCGGACCCCTTGAAGTCACAGGGGAAATGACACACCATCCTCTGCGGAATAACGCGTTCCAGCATAAGAAAACGCGGTCCCTCACAATGATAACGTTGAAGGGAGGAAGTAGTGAAAAAAGACAAAACACCAGCGTCTCAGACTCCGAGTGCATCTAAGCAGTCTCGCCGTCGGTTTCTGCAAGTGGCCGGCCTGGGAGCAGCAGCAACGGTCGCAGCGCCGCAAGTCTCCAGAGCCCAGACAGCCACCTGGAAGTTCCAATCCACCTGGCCGAACCGCGACATCTTCCACGAGTTCTGCAACGACTTCGCCAAACGCATCAACGATATGTCCGGCGGGCGTCTGAAGATCGACGTTCTTGCCTCCGGCGCAGTCGTTCCGGCCTTCCAGCTCCAGGATGCGGTGCATGCCGGCATTCTCGACGGCGGCCACGGCGTGGCAGCCTACTGGTACGGCAAGAACAAGGCCTTCGCGCTCTTCGGCACCGGCCCGTCCTTCGGCTGGAACGCCAACTCGTTCCTAGGCTGGATGAACTATGGCGGCGGCTACGATCTCTACAACGAGTTGCAGCAGCAGATCCTGAAGCTCAACATCGTCGGGTTCCTGTCGGGTCCCATGCCGGCACAGCCCCTCGGCTGGTTCAAGACCGAGGTGACCTCGGCCGATGCCTTCAAGGGCCTGAAGTACCGCACGGTGGGATTGGCCGCCGATCTCAACCGCCAGCTCGGCGCAGCCGTCACCATCCTGGCCGGTGGCGAGATCGTGCCGGCGCTGGAACGCGGCGTCATCGACGGCGCCGAGTTCAACAACCCGTCCTCCGACCTCGTGCTCGGCTTCCCCGACGTGTCGAAGAACTTGATGCTTCAGAGCTATCACCAGTCTGGTGAGACCTTCGAGCTCATCTTCAACAAGGCGAAGTACGACGCGCTGTCGCCGGAGCTGAAGGCGATCATCAAGTACGCGGCGGAATCCGCCTCGGCCGATATGTCCTGGAAGGCCCTCGACCGCTACTCCAAGGATCTGGAGGCCATTCGCGGCCGCGGCGTTCAGGTGAAGAAGACGCCGGATTCGGTGCTCAAGGTCCAGCTCGACGCCTGGAACAAGGTCATCGAAGAATTCTCCAAGGATGCGTTCTTCAAGAAGGTGATCGACAGCCAGAAGGCTTGGGTGCAACGCACTTATGCCTATGAGCGCCTGAACGAGCCCTCGCGCGACATGGCCTACGACCACTTCTTCAAGACCACCTGAGGAACACACGTCCGGCCTGTCTCGATCTGAGGCATCGTCTACAAGCCATGAGGGCGGCACACATGATGCCGCCCTCGCACTGTCCCGCAGGCTTCTGGAAGGGCCTTAGCCCATGCGCTTCGTCTACTTCATCGATCGCGTCAACACGTTCATCGGCAAGGCCGTTGCCTGGGCGATCCTCGCCCTCACCTTCGCGGTCTGCTACGAGGTGTTTGCGCGCTACGTACTGCGGGCGCCGACGGAATGGGCCTTTGATGCAAGCTATATGCTCTACGGCCTGCTCTTCATGATAGCGGGTCCCTACACGCTTGCGCGCAACAACCATGTGAGAGGCGACTTCCTCTATCGCAACTGGCACCCGCGCCGTCAGGCGGCCATGGATCTTGCGCTCTACTTCCTGTTCTTCTTCCCCGGCATCCTTGCCCTTGTCTATGCCGGCATTCCGTTCTCCCAGATGTCATGGATGATGAACGAGCATTCCATGAACTCACCGAACGGGCCGCCGATCTATCCCTTCAAGGCACTTATCCCTCTCGCGGGCATTCTCATGGCCTTCCAGGGCATCGTCGAGGTGATCCGCTGCATTCAATGCCTGCGCGATGGCGAGTGGCCACAACGCCTGCATGACGTCGAAGAAACCGAGAAGCTCATTCTCGAACAGGCCGAGCAACAAGGCCTTACAAAGGGGAACATCTGATGCTCGCATCTTGGGGGCTGGGAAATCCCGAACTGGGCGTGGTGATGCTCGGCCTGTTCGTGGTCTTCATCATGTTCGGGTTTCCCATCGCGTTCACGCTGATGGCGCTCGGTTTCGGCTTCGGCTACTTCGCCATGGGCGACATCGTGTTCGCGCTCGTGGTGCAGCGCGCCTATTCGGTGATGACCAACGACACGCTGGTTGCCATCCCGCTCTTCGTCTTCATGGGCTACATCATCGAGCGCGCCAATATCCTCGACCGCCTGTTCCACTCGATCCAGATTGCGGTCGGCGGACTTCCCGGTTCGCTTGCCATCGCAACGCTGGTCACCTGCGCGTTGTTCGCCACGGCGACCGGCATTGTGGGTGCTGTCGTCACCTTGATGGGCCTCCTCGCCTTCCCAGCCATGTTACGAGCCGGATACGACGTACGACTTGCCTCGGGTGTGGTCTGCGCCGGCGGATGTCTTGGCATTCTGATTCCGCCTAGCGTGATGCTGATCCTTTATGGCGCCACCGCCGGCGTGTCCGTGCCGAAGCTCTATGCGGGCGCTCTTTTCCCGGGCCTCATGCTCGCCGGGTTGTACATACTCTATGTGCTGATCCGCTGTATGATCAATCCGAGCCTCGCGCCCAAGCTCCCAATTGAAGAGCGCAGAGTTCCTCTTGCGAAAGTCATCTGGTCTCTGGCCACATCGTTCTTCCCGCTCGCTCTGCTCATCCTGTCCGTGCTCGGCGCGATCTTCTTCGGCATTGCGACGCCGACCGAAGCCGCGGCCGTCGGCGCGCTCGGCAGCCTGCTCTTGGCCGCTGCCTATCGCTCGTTGTCGTTCGGCAAGCTCAAGGAGTCGGTGATCCTCACCGCCCGTACCTCGGCCATGGTGTGCTGGCTCTTCGTCGGCTCGTTCATCTTCTCGTCGATCTTCGCCTTCCTGGGCGGCCACCAGCCGATCGAGAACTTCGTCACAAGCCTGAACCTCTCCCCGTTCTGGTTCCTGATCCTCACCCAGGTGATCATCTTCGTGCTCGGCTGGCCGCTGGAATGGACCGAGATCGTCGTGATCTTCGTGCCGATCTTCCTGCCGCTTCTGGACAATTTCGGTATCGATCCGATCTTCTTCGGCATTCTGATCGCCCTCAACATCCAGACATCGTTCCTATCGCCCCCGGTTGCCATGGCGCCGTTCTACCTGAAGGGCATCGCACCGCCCCATGTGAGCATCAACGACATCTTCGCAGGCGTCATGCCGTTCCTGTTCCTGGTTGTCGTCGCCATGGCGATGTTCTACATCTTCCCGGAGCTTGGCCTGTGGCTGCCGCGCTACCTCTACGGCTAAGGCTAGGGAGCTGCTGGATAGAAACTTTCTAAACAAGCCCGGAACCCTGAAAGCGCCCTCACGTTGGCCTCCTGTTCATGCCTGAAGGAGGACACCATGAAGTGCCAGTTCTGTCAGCAAGACGTGACCGACCCCTGCCACAACACGCAGGAAATGCAGCAACGCGCCGCAAGCCATGTGGACCGCTGCGAGCATGCCCTCCAGGATCAGCAGGGTTCAGGCTCCGGCGCCCATCGCCGCGACATCAAGAGCGGCGACTGATCCGATACCCGGTAAGGGCGAGGATCGCGCGCAAGGCTTGGCCGAGCAGAGCGTGAACACCAGCATCGTGCATCCGGACCAGAGCGGCCCGGATCACGCTGAGCAGGGTGATCACTCCGCCGGCAACCGGCGCCTGACCAGAAACGATCAGCGGGAAGGTCTCGAGAGAACCGATCCCGATTCATCGCGGAACACGTGAGTGCACCGAGCCAGAAGAGAATGCCGTGGCCTGCATGAGGCCATCCTGAAAGAATGCCATCATACGCAAGCAGAAGACCTTGGGCTCGCGCAGGGAGAGCGTGACCCAGCGCAGCTGAGCCTGCATCGCTTTCCAACGGCCCGCTCCTGCGGACGTTTTTATTCTTGGTTAGGTAGCAAGTCTAATGCGGAACCGCAGTAGCGGGCATACCATGCTCCCGACACAGCAATGTGGCCATGCTTAAAGCATGACAGGGAGCGTTGGCTCCCCGTCATGTGTTTCCATCTCAACGAGGCGGTTGGGTCCATGCCCCTTACAGCACGAACCAGCTCTTCTGCATGTCCAAAGCGCCCTTCACCTTGATCACGCCTTCCGCCGTCTTGTCGCTGTCGGTGTTGATGTAGACATAGGTGTCCTTGCCGGCCTTCTCGTAGCGCACCTGGCCGGCCTTGGTGAAGTCGTTCTTGCCAACAAACGAGAAGGCCTGATCGCCCTTCTTCTTCGTGTCGGCGTCGATCAGCTTCAGGTCGATCTTGTCCCCGCCCCTGCCGGAGAAGTCCGTGATGGTGTCGGCCGTACCCTTGCTCGTGCCCGTGTCCTTGTTGGCGAACGCGAACACGTCCTTGCCAGCGCCTCCGCTCAGCAGATCCTTGCCGGCACCGCCGAGGATCCGGTCATTGCCGACGCCACCATCGACCTTGTCGTTGCCGCCACCGGCATCGAGGATGTCGTTACCGCCGCCGCCGGCAAGGGTGTCGGTGCTGGCCCCACCCGAGAGCGTATCACTCGTGCTAGAGCCGACGGTGTTTTCCTTGAGCCTATTCTTGAGAACGATCGTGAGGATCTGATCAACGCTCTTGCCGAACTGATCCGTCGCACGAACCGTCACGGTGTGGGTCTTTGCCTGATCGTAGTCGAGGAGAAGGCCGTTCTTCACCTCAATCGTCTTGCCATCGCTAGCAAGCTGGAAGCGGCCGCCGGCATCATCGGTGAGCGTGAAGCTGTGATTGCTCCGCGCATCCGGGTTCGCTACGGACAGGATGCCGACGTCCTCACCTGCCTTGCTGTTCTCGAATACCATGCCATTGGTCAGGCTCACGGCTGAGCCGTGGTTGATCACCTGGGCAATGTTCAGAGTCGTCTCGCCAAACTTGAAGAACTCGACGTCAATCACCGTATCGGTGCCCTCGCCGCCACTCCTGAGATCAGCGATGACGAGTTGGGTACCACTGTTCGTCACGTGATAGTCCGAGCGATTGCCCGCGTAGGCTGCGGTATCGTCGCCAATGCCGCCTTCAAGCCGATCGTCTCCATTCCGGCCCATCAGAACGTCATTGCCCGCGTCGCCACGCAGACGATTGTTGAGGCCGTTTCCAGAAATTCTGTCCGCGTGGTCAGTACCCCGGACGCGCTCGATGGACTTCAAGGTGTCTTGCTGTCCCGTAGCATCGGTTACGGTCGCTTCCAGTCCAGCCCCGAGATCGATGGTCATGCCAGTCTGCCGGTTGATCACTCTGGCCTCGGCCCGGTAATCGATCTCGTTGATGCCTTTGGTGCCATCGAAGATGTCTGCGCCGGCATAGCCGATGAAACGCTGAGCAATGCTTGGATCCGGGTTATCACCACCGATGAACTGATCCGCCGCGTTGGTGCCCCTCACAGCATGGATATTGTAGAAGGTGTCCGTCCCTGACCCATCAAGCTTCTCGACGCTTCCCGTGCCGTACCGCGCCGGATTATCAGCGAACGTGACCTTGATTCCGGAGACCTCGCTTCCACAATAATCGATATCGTTCCAACCCTGCAGCCCATCGTCATTCTGGTCTGCCAACCGATCTCCGCCGAAGATGGTGTCGCTGCCTTTGCTGCCGAAGAAATAATCCTCATCTGTAGCATTCCCGATGCCGCCGACGAGGATATCGTTGCCTGTACCGCCGTCCAACGTATCGAAGCCGGAACCGCCCTCAAGACTATCGTTGCCATCGCGGCCAGTCAGCCGATCGTTGCCTGCATCTCCGCGAAGACGATTGTCCAGATTATTTCCGGATACTAGGTCGTTATGATCGGTGCCACGAACCCGCTCGATAGCGATCAGCGTGTCCTGATGTCCTGTGGCATCCGTAACAGTCGCTTCCGGTTCAGTGCCGAGATCAATCGACATGCCGGTCTGCCGGTTGATCGCTCTTGCCTCGGCTCGATAATCGACCTCATTGATGCCGTTCGTGCCATCGAAGGTATCGTTGCCTGCATAACCGACGAACCGTTGGGGAGCCGAGCCGCCTCCCGTAAAGGTATCCTGCCCGGTCGTTCCCCTGATGGCATGGATGCTGAAGAAGGTGTCGATGCCGATTGAGTTGCCGTTAACGTCTCGTTTGACGACGGTTCCGGAGCCATACTGAGCGGCGTTATCGTTGAACGTGACGGTAATGCCAATAATTCCGCCCACATTGTAAGTGATGTCGTTCCAGTTCGTATTGGGGTCGTCGGCATTGCTCTGATCACCGCCGAAGATGCTGTCATTGCCGCTGCTGCCGATGAAAAAATCCTCATCCACAGACGCGCCGATGCCGCCGATCAAAACGTCATCTCCAGCGCCACCATCCAGGGTATCGAACCCATCGTTGCCATGAAGGTGATCGTTCCCGTTACCTCCGAAAAGGTTGTCAAAGTCTGCGCCGCCGGTGATGATGTCGTTGCCCTCGCCGCCTTCGAGCCGGTCATCGCCACCGAGACCATGGATCACGTCGTTGCCGGCGTCACCGCGCAGGCGATTGTAGACTTCGGAGCCTCTGATGTTGTCGTTGTTCCGGCTGCCCCGAACAAGTTCGATGCTAATCAACTTGTCTATATCACCGTTCACCCCCTGCACGAGAACGGAGCCGTCCTGTTGAACGCTTGTAAGATCGACGACGATGCCAATCGCGCCGTCGACTTGACGCGTATCGCTTCTGTAATCGACTTCGTCATCGCCTGCAGCGCCATCAAACGTGTCATCGCCCGCAAACCCGCGGAATCTCTGGTAGCCTTCCGCTCCTTTGAAGGAGTCGCCGAAGTTGGATCCGTAGACAGCTTCCAAATCCGAGAAGGTATCCGCCTCACCTTCCTCGCCGATCACCGTGCCGGCCTGTTCGGAGGAGAACTCCACGACAATGCCCTTTGTGCGGGTCTCAGGGCCGTTGTAAGCGATCATGTCGAAGCCACCGCCGCCGATGATCGTGTCATTGCCGAGTCCGACCCAGAACTCGTTGTCGTGCTTGTCACCAGTTAGGCGATCATTGAACGCGGTTGCGTAGATGCCGCCAATGCCAATCAGGGTGTCGATCTCCTGACCGATGGATACAGTCGCGCGATTATCCTCACTATTCCCATTGACGAAATCGACAATGATCCCCGCGCTGCGATCTGAATAGTCGACATAATCGTATGTGGTGAAGTTTATGTAGTCGCTGTTGCCGTTGATGGTGTCGTTGCCCATTCCACCGACGAACCTGTCATCGCGGGCGCCCCCGTTCAGAATGGAATTCCCTGTGAGAAGGAGGGAGAACACATCGTTCGGAGTGGCGATATCGCCCAGCCAAGCGGCCTCGAACGCGGAGAGCGCCACGTTGTCGACATTGAGAAACTCGGCAAGCGCGGTCGTCCCGTCGGCATCATACAATGTAACGGTCTGGATAGCCGTGAGTGTCCCTGACCCGCCGTCGGTTCCGGTCACAACAACACTGCGCTGCTGGCCGTTGACCATGAAGGTGTATGATTTTGCGGTCGCCGTTTCCTGCCCCGGCGCGACCCCGTCGTCAGGAAACATATTGAACGGCGCAAGACCAAGCGCCGTCAGAATATTGAATGTAGCCATCGATGCCCCTCTTTACTGCAAATTCATTCTTCAGGCCATACCCGCAGCAAAGAGTGCTGCCTCAGGCTTGGCCGAATGCTTTGTTATGAGGAGCGTATCCAGAATTTTCCAGTTTAGGCAAGTGCCCTGAATGTTGTTTATCTACTAGAAATAATGCGACAACTCAAATGTGAAGCATATAAACACGAGATATACATGGGATATGCATTGCTTGTATAATGATTAGGCTGATCTTATTTACAGTAATATCGGCATGCATAAACAATCCGATGGCCGTTGATGCATGATTACCAAATAATATATGTTATTTCGTTTATGTAAGTGCTATAGTTGTGTATTGTGATTTCTCGCACATCCTTCAATGTAATCTCGGCTGTAATCAGAAAATATCAATCAGCCAGGGAATACTTCCGGAGGACCTGAAATATGCACGCTTCTTCCCTCAGCTTTAGACTCGCCGTTCTGTTCGTCATCGCCGGCATGGCCATGGGAATCGGAATGGCGATGACCCAAAACCACGCTTTGATGCCAGCCCACGCCCACCTCAATCTGCTGGGATGGGTCTCGCTGTTTCTCTTCGGTATTTATTATGAGCGTCGCCCTAACCTCGACACCAGCCGGCTGGCGATGATCCAAGTCGTTCTGTGGTCGCTCGGCACCGTCGTGCTCACGATTGCAGTCTCTGCCATCCATCTCGGCTATCATGCAGCCGATCCGATTGCCGCACTGGCATCCCTGATCGTGCTCGCTGCCATGATCCAGTTCGCCTACTTCGTCTTCCGCCCGGTGCGTGATCTCTCTGCCAACCCAGCAGCCCATCTGACGCCGGCGGAATGAGATAAGATTTTGTGGTGATGCGACACGCTCATTAGGCGCCGTCCGGCCCAAAAAAGAAAAGCCCCGCTTCAGCAGGGCTTTTTCTTGAAACCTTTGGCGCTCCCTAGGGGACGAAGGGAACGCCAGATGGCTAAGCCACTGACAACGCTTATAATTTATCAACGCCCTGTGTATGAGCGTGTGTAAGGTTGCGGCGTGCCCTCGTCAACAGGTTTACGCGGTTTGGATAAGCATCTGTGGATCAGATGCTGCCCTTAAAATGCGATCATTACCAAGGGACCTCAGCAGTTAATTGATTCTGGATTGCCACCGAGGGCGCGGACCTGCTCCTCAAGGTTTCGAACCCTTTCCTCCAGCTCCCGAGCTCTGCGTTCATGTCGCTCCCATTCGTCCTGCAATATCACTACGCATCGCGGCTTGCCCGTACGGATATCACCCTTGACCTCCCTCGCGATCTTCTCACGGGTGCTGGCGGTTTCGACGCCATTCGCCTTCAGGCGGTCAAGCACAACCTCGTTGAGACGCTCCTCGCCAGTCTTTTTCATCTCCACCTCCCAGGCCATATCACGGCCCTCAATTAGCCTTGGGCTACCGTTGTTGGGAAGGTACCTGATGGGCAGACTTGGGTTGACGCTGAAGTAGGTTCCTAGATGAGACAGGACCGCAGCCATAGAGGACGGGGCAAGAAGTCCAGTGCGAGGCTACGGGACATTGAGGTCATATGTCCACGTGGAAGGCCAATGTACGCTACAAGCATCTAGGGCCAGAGATACGACCAGCCAATGATTAAAACGATGTAACGCAGGACATCAGTGGTTGATTGCAGTTCGCCCACTACAGTCAAGGCAAGCGGGCGCTAGAAAGATCAGCGGCCGTGACACTTCTTGAATTTGAGGCGGCTGCCACACCAACATGGCTCGTTGCGTCCTGGCAGGCGGGTAGGCGCCTTCTTCTCACCCGTTGACGCTGAAATTGGCACTTGACGAGCTCGCATGCGCTCCGCGTCCTCGAAGATCGCCGCGTTTGCGGCAGTACGTTGGGCAGGAACCTCCACGGTGAAGCGGCTGGCTGCAATGTAGCCTCCTCTGACGTCGGCGAGGACTAGGATAGCAACCATGTCATTCGTGTTCGCCGCGAGGGCGGCTGCGCTAGCCTTGGCGTTGTATGTCTGTGAGCTAGGAGCCGTCGAAGCTCGCTGCATCCAGATGAACAGCGAAGGCGAACCCAATACCTGGAAGTACCTTTCGGGGTGGTCATCGAGCGTGGCCCGACACCTCTCCAGCATGCCGGCCAAGTTGTTTCTGCCTTCCTCTCCGTAGCTACGAATGACGCTTTCCGCTTTGAGCCAGCCTGGCGCTCTCGTCTGGTTCAGTGCCCGGAGCAAGCCAAGAAGTTCGTGAGGGAAGGTCTGGGTTGGGACAGGATAGGTCTCCCAGTCCCTCCTTGCGAAATGACCGTCCACGCCAGCGCTCATCCCGTCCCAGAGGATCATGCTCGGATTGCCCGAGGCTAGCTGCTCCTCGATATTCTGATCGAAGCGGTTTTGCTCAATGTAGGCGCCGAGATGGTCAAACTCGTCGAAAAAGTGAACGCCCCTCATTCCTGCCACTGCCTGCCGCACTTCAAGGTAGTGCGCCAGTTCACCCATGGTGGGAAGGAAGCGCTTCAGGACGAACAGGTCATCGATCGAGAGTGACAGGAAAGGATGCTTTCCGAGCAGCGGCACGATCTCCGGCAATTCCTTGCACGCCGTAGAAAATGGTGAGAACGACTCGATGGTGAGACCAATCGGGAAGAGCAGTCGATAGTCGGCAAGGCGGATGCGGTCGCACTCTACGTACCGACCGTCCTTCCGTTCAAAGATCGGCACCTCGTCCGCAGAATTCAGGTAGTCAAAGAACCTTTTGCATTGGGCATAGGCCTTTATGACAAGATCCTGGACCGCTTGGACATGGCGGGGAAAGTCGAGTTCCGGCGAAGCGATAGTTGCAGCCGCGCCAGCTTTTGCCTCCACCAGCAGGAGCACATCGTCGATGCGAATTAGTGTATCGTTCTCGACCCACTGTCGTGTGATCGGATCTTTGTACCAAACTTCCTGGTTGACTTTCGCGCCCTTCAATTGAGCATCGAGGATGTGGAAGAAGGCTGCCTCACTCATCGCCTTCTGTCCGCTCTCGAACGCCTTCTTGTAATCTGGTCTGCGCCGCAGGAGATTCCATAGGAGCGCCCGATACCCTGAGTCTCGCGTGAAGCAAGGGTCCACGGCGTAATAGTCGTTACCGAGCTTGATCAAGGGTTTCTTGCGAGCAGGCAGCGTGCGCAAGGGCGTGCCACAGTAAAGGCCCTCCGCAAAGAACTCGGTCTCTTCCCCTCTCGTAAAGGCTAGATCTGCAAGCAGATCGGCTGGCAGATTTGTGTGATGGCTCACATTACAGATACCACCCCGCAAGAGATCATTGACAGCCGCGATGGAGGTTTCCACGCGATCAGGATGTTCTGCGATCCAGGAATCCTTTGCGTCCCTTAACGGAATGCCTTTTGAAGCCGCAAATGCATGCGCTGCGGCCATTTGCCGAGATATCTCATCAACAGCATCGGCATGACCCATCCATGCTGCGTTAGCCATATCCTGGAAACCTGCTGCGATCTCAGCGGCATCCATACCATAGGTCTCGCGAAGGATTTCGTTGTGCGGCGCCAGAACGAAGGCATAGAACTCGCCTTCCAATACCGGATATCGATTACCCCGTAGCAAGATCCACGTGGACTTGGCCCTGAACTCAACGTCAGAGGTTGCCGACCCGAACGCGCCATCCTCGGTTCCCGCCGCAGTCATCATCGCGTATAGGAGCGACTTCTCCTTCAGCTCCTTTCCACAGGCTAGGATTTCCTCACAGACCGCGACATCAAACTCTTCGTTGCCCTGCTCGGCCGTCGTGGCAAGCGACGCATGGATGTACTCGAGGGCGAACTGGGTATCGTCAATGAGTCCGATGAGCTCAGCCGTTTCTCCCTTTCCTTCTTCCGGACCGCGTAGGCTTCCAAGGATACGTCTACTATAAATGTAGCCGAGTAGATCGCGCGGGGGCTGGCTGGCGACTAGGTCCCTGATGCGTGCGGCTAGAGCCTCCATCTCACGGAGAGTAGATTCGGCCGCCTCACGGCGCTTCCTGTCATCAAATCCAGCACTTGGCATTTCTTTTGTTCACCTTGGGAGAGATCCGTCTCGGAAACGAGACGGCAATACGGCTGCGATACTGCGCTAGGAGCGCTCTTCAGGCGTATATACATGCACGTTCGGTTCGTGCGCTTTGGATCTCGTTGGCTCGCTCGCTTGGAGCGTCTCCAAGTCCACCGCGAAATTGTAGTGCCCGCCTTCGATCTTCCTACGCGCCTCATTGAAGTATCGCTCTGGAGGCGTAATTGAGCTGCTCCGTGCAACATCCAGTCGGTCCATCAACTCGGCTAATGCCGCCTCGGCCTCATCGACGTCCCCGAGAGCCTTGATGTTGGCGACGCGTCTGAAGCGATCCTGGAGTGCCTTGTACTCGGCGGCCAAGCGCCCAATCTCGTCAACGCTCGTTTCGATCTTCAGAGCATCAGCGAGGGCCGGGAAAAGGGATGCCCCAAGCGACAGGACTGCGATTACCCAACTCGGTGCTATTTCCTTGAGGACCGTGAAGCTCGCCAGCACGCCAAGCACAATGGGAGCTGCCACGAATATCTGACGCTGGAGGCGAACCTGCCGCAGCCAGATATACAGCGTCGTCGATGTCCAGAGGCAGGATTCTGCCTGCCTGAGACATTCCTTTACGATCTCGACGCGCCGCACCGTCACAGCACGTGCGTCGGGATCCGGGGACCGAAAATCTTCTGCCATTCCTGCCCTGCGGTTACTTCGTAGTTATGATATTCCCAGTTGCATGCCGCCTCGGCGCACTGGATGGCATCGTCAACCTTGCCTACCCAGTCACCACCAAGTTGAACAACCTCGCTCGTTCCGGGGATTAATGCCTGCCCCCAAGCCCGCGTTTTCATGAAGTGAAAGAAGTCTCGGACGAACCAGTCGTACCAAAAGTAATCGTGATGCGCGTGTTGGTAGTTGTTCATAAAATCAGTCACGAGCAATTCGATCAGAAACGACTTGATCGTAACATTCTTCTCGTGCTTCCAGGACTTCACCATCTTTGTCAGGGCACGCGTATTCCCGCTAGTGCGCTTGTCGACTTCGTCGATGAGATTTATCTGAGCCCATGGGTCGACGATCTTCCACCTTCCACCATCGTTCGTGTCCGGCATGAGGTACTGTCCGCTCTCTAGCCGGAACACAGGCACGAGTTCGACGGTGATGCTGTTGAAGCCAACGACGACCACCTGCCCATCACCGCGGATGTCCGTCTGCGGATACGGCGTTAGAAGATGTCCCTTAATCTCTTGTAGGAGTTGGGACTGCTTGTTTCCGGCGCGTTCTTCGAACCGCTGGTACACAGACCAGTCGAACACTGCCATAATGTCCACATCACCTGACGGCCGGACCTGGGTGCCTTTTCCCCACGATCCTACGAAGAAGATCGGAGGCTTGTCGCTGCTGCCTCCGTTATAGGCACGCTCCAAGGCCTTCCCAACACCTATTGCCTTGCCGATGCCGTCCTCGATCTGTGCCTCCGTCAGCTTGAGGTCACGATAGAAGGCCTGAAATCTCTGGCGGACCGCAATCCACATTCCTATTGCTCCTAACGGGAACATGGCAGTTCAAGAACGAAAATGGAACTTTGGCCTAGATCCAGTCCACAAGAGGTTTGAATTTACACGACGACGCTGATCGGAACTCGGTGATCTCGCTCCGTCAGCGCAGGTTGGCTTGCAGGCTGCGTAGCCCAGTTCCGCGTCGTGCCGGCCATCCTGCCAGTCTGCCAGGAGGCGGCAGCGCCCCTGACATTTGGGCAGCCGATGCTCTAAGGATTCGGCGCCCGGCATCTCGCCAGCGGCGGAGGCATTGCGACGGACGTCGCCGTACCTCGTTGGCGAGACGCTGCCACCCGTCCTCGGGAACGGTCAGGAAATACGCCTGCAACGCCGCATCCTGTGCGATGCCGAGGTAATTTCCGAGAACCGGACACCACAATGCCCCTGGCTTCCGGAGACGGCGCCAATGCTCCGACTCCTTTGCTGTTCTCTCATCACACTTGATCCACCCGCCTAGGCCCGGGGCCACCTCCTCGAGCCGGACGTATTCGGCAGCCGGAACCCGTCCTGCCGCTCGTTCGAGGACATACCTGCGCAGCAGTTGGTGCTCGGGATCACGCATCAGGGCACATCCAAGGGCGCAACGGTATGCTTGGCGACATCAGCACCGAGGTCCTTCGGCGGCAGATCGAATCCAAGACGGTTGGATCTTCCGTCATGTTCCTTTGCTCTGCGCCGCTCGATCTGTTCCATCTCTTGTCGGCCAATAGCCTTAAACCGATGCAGTTCTGGAACGACGTCGGCGACCTCGGCTTGGGCCAATTCCAAGCGCTGGTCATCATCGAGATATGACCCGACGAAGACTTGGAGCTCCGGGCTCAGGCGGCCGAGGGCTGCGGGGTCACCCCGGGTCCCCGCCAGGAGGTCCTGGGCCTCCCGGGCGCCGGCCCGCACAAGTCCAGTGGTTTCAGCCTGCACCTTGTTTGATGTGGTCTCCCTCGCCCATGCCTGCTGTGCGGCGTCGGACGGGTGGCAACCCTCGAGTACGACACCCTGGCGCTGGGCCTCAAGCCACACGCGGTCCTGATCACCCTGCGACCAAGGGCCTGTCAGCACGGCGCCCCCACCCCAAGCCTCGCGCGCCTTCGTGACCAATGCCTTGATTGCGTCGTCACTGACGGGGCCGTGAATCTCCAGGTGATCTCCTGTGTCGCGGATCCTCGATGAGCCGGCACTGATCCAGCATCCGTCCGGTGCGGCCGTTGCACTGTAACCGCGATCCTGCCACCACCTTGCCAAGGCTTCTGCCTGAGCTTCGGAAAGGCGCTCCTGGCGGGGTTCATGGGAACTCCTTGCAATCGTGGCCGTGCGCGTCAGACGTTTGGTGCCCCAGTTCCCAGAGGCCGCGAGGGCGGCCGCCAAGGCATCGGAGCGCCCCCGGGGTCCCCATGTCCGAACGACGCCCGCCGCCTCGTCAATCTCAATCCATCCACCATCCCTCAGCAGGATCCTGCTGGTTCGCTGGCTAGGACTCGCAGGCCTGATCAGGTGGAGATCATCGCGCCAAGCGGCTGCATCGAATCCTTTCGGCGCCACGTCAGAGAGGAGCTGCGTTTTGTAGTCGAGACTGCGTGCGGGTTTCAGTCCGTGTGCCATCAATGCGCCTCCGCTCAGTGAACCGTGTACATTATTGGACCTCCGGCTGCCGGCCGCGAGTGCGGCTGCCTGGACAGTCAATTCCCGGACGTCGAGGCCTGCGAGAGCTGCGACGGCAGCACGCCGGCGGAGACGGCCTCGAGGCGTGCGAGGATCTCGCTCTGGTTCTGTAATACGGACAGGATTGAGCCGAGAAGGTTCTGGATTTCGTCCAGCGGGTTCTTCTCGTCCTCCTGCTCTGCCATGAGTGAGAGGAGCGGCAGAAGCTGCTGTGAGGTCTCCCGGGCTGTCCTCGCCTCGCGGTAGATCGCCTCGGCCGGACTGGGTTTCTGCTTGATATCGGCCATTACGAACCTCCGCGATTGTAGGAATGTGCAACCCTGAGAGACGGGCGCGGACTGCGGCTGCGGTGATGCGATCGCCATCCTTGCGGGCAGCCGCAGACAGGCTGCGCGTCAGCCCGTGGGTCGCTCCGGAACGGTCGACGAGAATGGGTCCACGCGTCCCCGAAGCGAGGCGAAGGCCAAGAGACCCGAGTGCCGTCGCGAATGTGGTGCCATCGTCTGAGGCCCGCCACGCGGCAAGCACGCGGTTGCGAACCTCTGCGAGCGGAACTTGCGTGCGCTCGGCCTGTGCGCGTTCCCGGGGAGTTGATGTGGCGATAGGTCGGCTTCCGTCCAGAAGGCCGGCAGCTTCCATCGCCGCAGCGACGTCGGTTCGTCCTTCGCGCCGGAGTGCCTGGGCGACGGCGCGGTTGTGTCGGCCTTTTGTCCAAGGCAGCCCGCACTGATACTCGACGAGGCGGCTGACCTTCTCCCGCCTGGGGTGATCATGGCTCAGATCGGCGACCCGGCCGTCGGATCCGACAAGGGACCACACCACATGCCAATGATCCCGACCTTCCTTGCGGTGGCGGACACCGCAGCGGTGCGCTTCGGTAAGGCCAAATTCCAGTTCATAGAGATGAAGGAAGTGCTCCATCACAGCCGCTGGATTGTTACAGTCAGGCGGTGGATCGATGTGGACATGATGGATTGGGCGATCTGTCCGGCCGTGCGCTGCGGCCGCGACCAGTTCACGGAGTTGTCCCCCTAGATCGGCAGCGGCCAAGCCCCGGGCTTCCAAGACCTCAACCTCTTGGCCTTCTTTCCGGGACAGCAGATGACGGGCGAGCGCAGGCCCCCCTTGTCCTCGGGTGGCGCCCGCGATCATGCTCGGCTCCCATGACCATGTGCGCCCATCAGGGCAGGAATCTCGCGAAGTACGGACACAACGGTCACGAGGTCAGCTTGGGACGACCGTAGCCCCTTCAGGACCGCCTCAGCTTCGGCGTGTGCTTCCATACTCCCGGCTTCCCGGAGAGATCGAGCGAGTTGGATGGTCGCTCCCGTGGCTCGGCCGACCTCACCGATCAAGCGTGCAATGACTGCCAGATCTTCCGGAGGGACAACGGCCGGGCGACGCCGCGCGGATGGAGGCAGTGAACCGACCTCACTAGAGATGGGAAGTGCGCGGACCAAGGCAGCGCGTACCCATCCAGTAGGAGAGATGCCCTCGGCAGTTGCGGCAGCATCAAGAGCGGCCGCCAAGCCTTCAGGGAGCCGCACGTGCACTGCCCGCGGCGTCATGCAGATGTCCTCGACTCATCCGCTGCCCTTCGCGCCAGGCGGACGCCCATCCAATATGCGTGCGTCTTCCTCCAGCGGGCCAAGGCCGCATCACGCTCCGCCTCGCCGACTTCGCCGCAGAGAAAGGCGAGCACGGTGGCGTTCACTTCGTCCGTGGCTTCCTCCATGATTTCGTCGAGGACGGCTATGTCCGCATCACACATCATCGCTTGTCCTTTCATTCGGCGCTGCCGACAGTAATGGGGTCAACGGGGAGGCATTGCCTCCCCTTGCCAGCTTGGGGATGAGCCTCGGAGAGGCGGTATCACCATGGCTGGCTATCCCATGGTGTCTGCCGGCGGAAAGCAGGACAAGCCATGGAGATATCGGAGCCCAGACACGATACTGATGGACAAGGATTCGGGATGATGTCCGCACATTGCCCCTAAGCTGACTCAGGCGCTACTTCTGGGATGTGCCAAGACCCGACCTTCCTGCCCAAGACGTGGCCCGTCGAACAATGCAAATGGGTGGTCAGTGATGGCCCGGGCCGCTGCTCTACTTCGGGAACAGGAAGGTGAGCTGTGCCCGCAGGCCCCAGTCCGGCGCACCCTGAGGCTTGATCACATAGTAGCGCCCTCCGACCCCGAGGCTCATTGCCTGATCGCCGATCTTGAACACCTTGGCGACCACGAGATTGACCGGCACCGTCAGCTTGTCGTTTGTCCAATCGTAGGTCGATTCCGTGTTGAGCGTGACGCTCCAGCCAGCACCGAAATTGTAGGACGCGAACGGCTGGATGAAGGTCTGGCTGACGTCGGAGCGGCCACGCGGGCCGGCATAGGACCAGATGTGGTTGGCGAGCAGGCCGATGGTCCACGGTCCCTGCTGGGTCAGCGCGACGCCTGTCGGGCCGATACCCCACTTCTGCGTACCGAGGCTGTCGTCGGTCGCGGTCGGCCACAGGAAGGCCGGGCCAACACCCCAGATCAGGCCACCGGCCGTGGGCTTCGACGGCGAGAGGAAGAAGCTCTGGGTGGTATCGCCAAGCCCGAATTCCTGCCCCTCCGTGTAGTTGTCGCGGTAGGTGACGGGCAGGATGGTGCGGACGATCAGGTTCCAGTCCGGGTTGAGGGTGATCGGGATCACGGGCTGGATGTTGGTGGTCCAGACCCGGCCGTTGCCGTTCCGGCCGCCTTTGAAGTCGAAGTTGCTCTGGAACGGCACGCTGATCAGGCTCGAGACCGGGTTCTGGAGCTGCTTGGCGAGATCGTCCGCGTCCTCCTGGGCAGGGACCAGAGTCGGGATGAGGACGGCAAGTGCGGTGGCGGCGACAATCTTCTTGATGCGGCTCGTCTCTCCGGGGCGGCCAGGCTTAGTCATGGTGGGCGCACCCGATGATGGACACGATGGCTCGTCCCTTGGCGGGCGCCGGACCGTGATGAAGTCGATGGCGTCCGACAGGGACTGTCGCATGAGCAGATGCCTCCGAACCGATCGAGCGGTGAGCCTAGAGGTGCCCCGTAGCCCCGCCAATCGGGGCAAACCCTGAGGCGGTGCCGAAAATCGAGACGGATGCTTCCCAAACCCAGCGTTCGTCCCAAAAATCGGGACAACTCGGGGAATCCCCGATGCCGGACTGGGGCAAACCCCGATTGGCTGCGGGCGAGGGCATAGGCGAGACTTGCGCGATGCTGCGCCGTCCCGGGCGAGGCACACAGCGCATGGGAGCATGCCATGGACGATGTGTCGGAAGGCGCCACCTCCGTCGTCGCGCGCCTCGACGGCCTTGCGCAGGCTCTGACGGCAGGCCTCGACGTCCGGCGGACGTACCTAGCCGGAATCGGGGCCGAGTGGGACACCTTCCTTCAGACCTTGGCAGCCGAAGGGCACGGGATCGGAAGCATCATCGCGGTCGCATTCGTCGCTGCCTTTCTCGCAGGCGTCACGTTCCTGGGCCTTCGGGCACTGATGGCCCGAAATGCTGGCTGGCCGATGGCCCATCCGATTGCGGCCGGCCTCGTGGCGGCGGCGCTTGCCGTGATCGCCGTCATCCTCCTTGCGCGGATCGGTCTGTCGGGCCCGAGGGAACGGCATGTCGCGCAGGTCTGGGGCCTCGCGGCCATCCTCAGCCTCCTGGTGCGTCAACTCCTCGCCGTCCTGATGAGTGGCGATGCCGAGGCGGCCTGTGCCGGGCCGAAACTGCGAGCCTTCGCCGACACCCTCTCCATCGGCATCGCCTGGGGCCTGATCGGGCTGGCCACCCTGTCGACGCTGACGGCCTGGGGCGCGGGGCCGGGACTTCGCGATCTGGCGGGGACATTCCTGATCAGCCTGCCGGCAACGGCCATTCTCGTCGGTGCCTACTGGCGCTTCGGGACGATCATCAAGGACGCCGTGGCAGGGCCTTTGCCGGTTTCATCCTGGCGCGCAGGGTTCGCCAACGCGTGGCCTGCCCTGGCGATCCTCGCCCTGATCGGCACTTTCCTGAGCCTCCAGCTTGCGTTGACGCTCGGACGCCCCCTGCCGAGCCTGGCCCTGCTCGGAACCCTGCTGCTGGTGCTTGTCGCGCCTCATGTCGACAGCGCGATCGCCCTCTCGACGGAGCGGAAGGAGCGCGAGAGCTTCGACTCCCTGGTGCCCTCGACGCTGCGCCGGATGGCGCGGTTTGCCTTCGTTGCCCTCGTGATTGTCCTGCTTGGCTACCAGTGGGCGCTGCCTGGCCTGACCGCCCTTGGCATCGACGTAAATGTGATCCGGACCAAGGCGCTTGAGATCGGATTGGTGGCCCTTGGCGGGGCGTTCCTGTGGAACGTGGTCGCCGTGGCGGTCCGCCGCCTCGACCGCCGGGAGCACCAGGTGTCCGCCGATGACGAAGCCCACGTGCCCCACACGCGACTGGAGACCCTCCTCCCGCTTCTGGCCGGCACGGCCAAGGTCACGATCCTTGTGCTGTCGGCTCTGACCATCCTGGTCATCCTCGAGGTGAACGTCTGGCCGCTGATCACGGGCCTGAGCGTGTTCGGCCTTGCCATCGGCTTCGGCTCGCAGACGCTGGTGAAGGACATCGTGTCGGGCCTCTTCTTCCTGCTCGACGATGCCTTCCGCATCGGCGAGTACATCGAAACCTCGGGCGCCAAGGGCACCGTCGAGAAGATCTCGGCCCGCTCGGTCACCCTGCGCCATTCGCGTGGCGCGGTCGCTACCGTTCCCTACGGCCAGATCGGCAAGATCCAGAACTTCAGCCGCGACTGGGTCATCGAGAAACTGGTCTTCCGCGTTGCCTTCGAGACCGACGTCGAACAGGTCCGCAAGCTATTCAAGCAGATCGGCAAGGACATCGCGGCGGATCCCGAGTTGGGGCCGGACCTGATCGAGCCGTTCAAGAGCCAGGGCATCGCGGCGGTCGAGGACGGCACCCTGCTCGTCCGCGGCAAGTTCAAGGCCAGGGCAGGCAGGCAGTTCGGCATCCGCAAAGCGGTCCTCGCGGCCGTGCAGGACGCCTTCAACGAGAACGACATCCGCGTGGTGCCCCGACCCATCCTTCCCGCGGAACCGGAGGCATGAGCATGGCCATGCCTGGCCATGCCGCTCCCGGTCGGAACCGCGATTGCCGTCTCGAACGGGCGGGTCTCCTGCGGGACAAATCGGTCGGACAGGCACACCGCGTGCAAAAAAATGCCGTCTTGAGACGGCTGAAGTGGCAGCCCTCTGGAGTGTTCGCGGGGTGCTGGGTCTCGGCTGCTTCGATGAGCCTAGCACCACGAGCGAAACGCACAATCGGGGTGAACCCTGAGAACGTCTCCGCGCCGGTCCATGAAAGAGGGCTATGGATCCTTCAGCGCGGGCAGATGTCCCAGAAGCCCTGGGTGCGCTGGGGATTGGTGTAGTACCAGCAGTAGCCGGGAGCCGGCGGTTGCCCGACATAGGCCGTGGCCGCGGCCGCCGTGACGAAGCCCAGTGCCGCTCCGGCGGCGATGGCTCCGCCGGGACGCCACCAATAGCCTGCCGGCCTACGCCATCCCGGGGCCACGACGACGGGACGGCGGACGACCGTGCGATTGACCACGCGCCGATTGACGACACCGCGCCGCGACACCGCGACGTTCCCGCGCGGGCCGCGGACAGCCGCGCCGTAGCGGCCGCGAACGGCAACACCTCCTCGGGGGCCGCGCGCGACAGCTCTTCCGCGGAAGTGCCCGCCACGGCGCCCTTGAACCGTTTCGACGAGGCCCGGCGCGTTATCCATGAGCGAGCGCGTGGACATCAAGGGACTGGCCACGACGAAATCGGGCAGGGAAAACGCCGCAAGGACGGCCACGGACAACCCGATCGATACAAGACTGGCTTGGATGAACCTGCACTCGCGCATGTTAACCTCCCATGCATTGATTGATGAACGGCCCGCTGATCGGCATCGGCCACGACCTACCAAGTCACCTGCAAACCGAGGTTGCCCTTGATGGTTTCCCGATGGGCTCCGCCGAGGTCGGTCTCGTACGACGCCGCGGCGTAGAGGCTGATCTGGTCCGTGACCCGCGCCGCCACGCCGCCGCCGATCTCGAACGACGTCGACTCGAACTGCGTCGGCAGGGTCACCGTCGCGAAGCGGGTCGCGTCGCTGCCCTCGAAGGTGTGCCAGACATTGGCCTTCAGGTATGGCTCGAGCACCGCGGAGCCGACGGTGTAGGTGCCGCGCAGGCGCAGGCCGATCCGTCCGGTCAGGGCGTTGTCGGGATCGAACGCGACGGTCGAGAACAGATCGCGCGCGGTGTCGAAATCGACGTGCTGCCAGATGAGCTGCGCCTGCGGCTCGAGCACGAGGTTCGAGGCCAGCGGGATCGGATAGCCACCCTCCAGCGACATCAGCGTCGACGTCCCCTCGGTTGAGAGGCCAACGCCGCGAAACGAGCGCGGATCGCCGTCGAGCCAGCTCTGCATCACGATGGCGTCGACGTACCATCCCTGCGGCCCAATATGGGTCCAGGACAGGCCGAGGCTGGTCGCATCGAGCGGGACGGTGCCGCTGCGCGCCCGCGCCTGGCCGATGGCGAAGCCACGGAAGTCCGCGTCCGCCGAGGCATAGCCGACGAAGACTCCGAGGCGGTCGCGGTGGCCGTCCTGCTCCCAGCCGAACAGGTCGAACCCGGCCTGGAAGCCGACGATATGGCCGTCGAACTCCGGCGCCAGCGGCCCGCTGCGGCGGATTTCCGTCCGTGCGCCGAAGGCCCGACCCCACATCCCGGGCAAAGCGCCCGACCCGACGAGCAGGTCCTGGTCGCCGCGCCGTTCGTGGAAGGTGCCGAGGGTCTCCAACCCGACGAGGCGCGCCGTGCCCGGCAGGGCCGCGTAGACGACCGCCTCCGGCCGGAAGAAGGTGCTCGGCTGGGGTGAGGGTCCGGGCGCCGGGCTGGGGGACGGTGGTGTCGGCCCCGGACCCGGAGCGGGGCTGGGCGGCGTGGGATCGGGAATGGGCGGCTGCGGCTCCGGGCCCGGCCCCGGATCTGGATCCGGGTCAGGACCTGGGTCCGGATCGGGATCAGGGTCAGGATCAGGCCCCAGGGCATTGCGGAGATAGAAGTTGTTCGCCGATCCGGCCGAGTAGCCGCCGCGATAGAGCAGGTATTCGTAAGGCCCGGCGGCGACGATGCCCGAGAGGCCGAAGGCGCCGTTTTGCGTCCTGGCGCCGTTGATGGCCTCGACCACCAGGATGCCGTCCCCGAGCGTCAGGGCACCGGGTCCGCCGACATTGTTGATGCTGAGCGATGTCGCGCCGCGGGCGAGTGCTCCGGCTCCGCTGATGACGAGCTTGTCGGACGGTGCGCCGCTGCCTGCGAGATAGGTGTCGAGCCGCAGGCGTCCGCGCTCGCCGACGTAGTTGCCGACGATGGTCAGCGAATCCGTTGCTTCCCCGGGGCCGTTCGTCAGGGCGATGGTGCCGGCATTGGTGACGGAGGCACGCCGCCCACTCGTGAACGGCACGATCCGATGATCGCCGTTCCCCGCAAACACGGTGCTCGTGCGATCGAGGGTCAGCGCGCCCGTCCCCGTACCGCTGTCGCCGAGGGTCAGCGTGCTGGAGAAGGTCAGTTGCGACCGGTCGGTGAGTTCGAACCGCTCCCAGTTCACGTAGCGCCCGACGACGGCGCCTCGGGTGGTGTCCCAGGTCAGGCGATCGGAGCCCAGCCCGCCGTCGACGAGGACACCCGGGGCCAGATGCGTCGGCGTCAGGTTGCGGAAGGTCGCGACGTCGTTCTGCGTGCCCATGTCGATGCCGCCGTTGATGAGGCCGTCCGTCCACAGGAGGACATCGGTTCCGGCCTCGGCCCGCACAAACTGAGTGATGGTGCCGCCACTGATCGTGGCGCGGTCACTGCCGTCGCCTTGCAGGATCTGGTTGTTGATCCGTCCGCCGAGCATCAGGAAGCGATCCTCGCCCGCCCCCTGGTTGACCTCTCCGTTGATGGTCCCGATGCCGGGATTGGCGCCGGCTCCCACACGGTTGACGACAATGTCGTTACCCTCGTTCAGGATGATGGAATTGTTGACGAGCCCGAGGTTCTCGACCCGGTCCTGCGCGCTGCCGAGGCTGACCACGTTCTGGTTGACTGTCGCGCCGGGCCGGTTCGTGATCGCGTTCGAGACGTTGCCGCTGAGCGCGATGCCGGAATTGATCGTGCCGGAATTGACGATCGTGTTCGTCGCTTCGCCCGTGATGCTGAGTACCCGGTCGATCTGGGCGCCGGACTGGTTGTCGATGAGGTTCGAGCCGTTGCCCGTGACGGTGATGCCGGCGTTGAGCACCGACTGGTTGACGATCGTGTTGCGGCTGTCGCCGGAGATCGTGAAGGTGTTGTTGATCTGCCCGCCGGGACCGTTGGTGACCGACACCGTGCCCGACCCGCTGATCGCCAGGCCGCTGTTGAGCGCCCCGAAATGCCGGAAGGTGAGCTGCCCGTCGTCGACGTAGCTCATCAGGCCGTTGACGTTGCCGCGGTTCGTGACGTCGAGCACGTCGATCCGCTCGGCCCCGAACGGCCCGTTGATGTTGGTGCCGGAGACGATGTTGACCGTCAGGGCTTCGAGATTGCTGGCCTCGTAGTTGTTCGGGTTGCCGCTGCATGTGACGGTCACCCCATCGGTCGGCGGGTCGGGCAGGCACTGGGCGTCCGCACGGCTTGTCGCCAAACCTAACATCGTCGAGGCGAGCAGCATCGGCGACAACCGCCATGCTCGCGGGAAATAACCTGACATTCGCAATCCCCTTGTCATCACAACTGTTGTCGTTCGTCACGGCAAACCTTCGGTTCGGCGCCCCTCGGGATGGAGCGCCCTTTCTTCCCGCTCACGCTGGCGTTCCCGGATTTCCGTCAGGTCGTTTTCCAGGAAGTAGTTGAGGAACGTGCGGATGACGGCGATCGCCGCGATGCGCCCGATCGCCTCCCAGCTCTCGGTGATCGCGGTCTCGATGATGTCGGCGGCGAGCTGGAACGTCAGGGCGGCCACCAGCCATCGCCCGTATCGCAGCCAGATTTCCCGCGCCGCGCGGCCCGACGGCGAGGAGAGCATCGCGCGCAGGCCCCTGATGAAGGCCTCGCCCGTGCCGATGATGATCAGCACCAGCGCCAGCGCATCGATGACGACAATGGTGGGCTCGGTGACGGCGATGAGCCATTCCTTCATCGGTTCCCCCGGTTGGGTCTGGATGAGGGCCTGCCTTCCGCAGGCGTCGCGGGAGCACTCGGGAAGACGGTCTTCCAGGCATCCCGCATGCCGACCACGGTGATCCCGTACGCGTCCGCCTTGTCGAGCGCCTCAATGAGGGGGCTGAGGCGGAACTCGCGGTCGTAGGCGAACTCGCGCTCGGCATCGTTATGGTGCAGCAGCAGGGCAAGGCGGGGTCCGGGACCCGCCAGCGTGTAGCGCAACATGGCGAGGTCGCCGTCGGAGTTGCCGAAGGCGAGGATCGGACGCCGTCCGATGTGCAGGGCGATGTTGGCCGGCTTCACCTCACGGTCATCGAAGCTGTTGAGTTCCGACTGGCGAACCAGGTCCACGTGGCCCTCCTCGGCCTCGAAGCGCAGCTTGAGGCTCGACCCGATGACCTGCTCGGGCGGGATGCCGTAATTGTCCTCCGCGAAGGCGCGGATCAGGTCGATGCCGCCCCCCGAGACGATGAACGTCTTGAACCCGTTGGCCCGCAGGTACGCGAGGAGTTCGACCTGCGGCTGGTAGATGCATTGGCTGTACGGGCGGCGGAGCCTGGGATGGCGTGCCCTGGCGAACCAGTCCCCGGCGAGAGCGGCGAACTCGTCCTCGGTCATGCCGGCATGGATCGTCAGGGCGAGCTCGATGGCGGCCTGCCGGCCCAGCGCCTGGATCGCCTGCATGTCCCGCTCTAGGAAGGCCTTGTAGGGCTGGCGCTCGCGCAGCGAAGGATCCCGGGTCACGAGCGTCTCAAGCCTGTGAAAGGCGAAGAAGAACTGGTTCTGCAAAGGCTGCTCGCACCACAGCGTGCCGTCGTTGTCGAAGGTGGCGATGCGCTGCGCAGGCAGCACGAAATCCGGGCTGTTTTCAGCGGTCACCCGCGAGACGAAGTCGAGGATCGCCTGCTTCGACGGGCCGTCGTTCCAGGATGAAAGGGCATCATGCTCCATACCTGTTCCCTACGATGAAATCCGGTCCGGGGTTCCGTGGCATGACTGGCGTCCTGGCCGTTGGGGGTTGCAATCGGACGGGCTGGAGTCTCCTCAACCCTGGGACCCGCCCTCGAAGAGCATGCTCACGATGGCCGCGATGCCGATGGCGAGCAGGACGACGGCGGTGATCAGCGTGAGCGAAGCCGGAAAGCGGCTCTCGCCATGGATGAGGCCGGCCGCCTTCATCGCCTCGCGCTCATGGCGCAGGCCGAGCATGAACTGCACGTGGTAGACGATGCCGATGACCAGCATCGTGATGCCGAGCGCGACCAGGGCGAGGCCGAAGTTGCGGGGCGCCGCGGCATGGGCGATCGTGCCCGCGTCGCGCAGCTTCTGGAAGAACTGGAAGATCGTGAAGCCGAACCCGATCAGCGACAGCGACGTGCGGATCACCGACATCAGCGTGCGGTCGGCGCTCATGCGGGTGCGCTGGAACGACATGCCGGTCCGGCGCGCGGACAGTTCCACGGAGATATTGTCGGAATCGGAGCGTTTGGTGATGGGTTCGGCCATCGTCAGGTCCATCCTCGTGCCGTTGCTCGCGCATGTGCCCGCAGGAGCCGGGCAGCGGGACGATCCCGCTGCCCGGCTCGCATGCCGGCTAGGGATCAGTGCTGTGCTCCTCCTGCGGCATCCATCATCTTTTCCATCACCTGGTCGATGCCGAAGCTCGCTGCCTTCTGGCGTGGGGGGAACTCCTTGAACGTCGTCAGGAACTGCGCGACTCCCGCCTGCGCGGGGACGAGGATGAAGACATGGTCCAACAGCCAGTCGTAGTAGGTGTTGGACGTGATGTCCGCGCGCTCGTAGGGATCCGTGCGCAGGTTGAAGATCTTGGGCACCCGCAGGGTCACCATCGGCTCAGCCCAGACCTGAAGTGTGCCGCGAGCCCGCTGCTCCAGGAAGGCGACCTTCCAGTTGTCATAGCGAAGGCAGGCGAGATCGCCGTCATCCGTGAAGTAGAAGAAGCCCTTCCGCTCGTGCTGCTTGGCCTTCCCGGTCAGGTACGGCATGAGGCTGAAGCCATCGATGTGAACCTTGAACTTCTTGCCGTTCGCCTCGTAGCCGCCCTTCTTGAGCTTCTCCTTGACGTCCGGCTCTCCGGCTGCGTCGACGATGGTCGGCAGCCAGTCGTGGTGGCTGACGATCTCGTTGCAGACCGTCCCGGGCTTGATCACGCCCGGCCAGCGCACCAGGCACGGCACGCGGTAGGCGCCTTCCCACATCGAGTTCTTCTCGTTGCGGAACGGCGTCATGGCGGCGTCCGGCCAGGAGTTCATGTGCGGACCGTTGTCGGTCGAGTACATGACCATCGTGTTGTCGGCGATGCCGAGTTCGTCGAGCAGGTCGACCATCTCGCCGATGTTCTTGTCATGCTCGATCATGCAGTCGTGGTACTCCGACTGCCAGCGCCCCGCCTGGCCGCGGATGCGGTCCTCGATGTGCGTGCGGAAGTGCATGTGCGACGTGTTGAACCAGACGAAGAACGGCTTGTCGTCCTTGGCCGCCTTCGTGATGAAGTCCTTCGCGGCCGCGAGGAACTCGGTGTCGATGGTCTCCATCCGCTTCTTGGTCAGCGGACCCGTGTTCTCGATCTTCTGCCCACCCTTGCCGTCGGACCAGCAGTGCAGCACGCCGCGTGGGCCGTATTTCTTCCTGAAGTCGGGGAAATCCTCTTCCTTCGGGTAATCGGGAAGCTCGGGTTCCTCCTCGGCGTTGAGGTGATAGAGATTGCCGAAGAACTCGTCGAAGCCGTGCATCGTCGGCAGGTGCTCGTCACGGTCGCCGAAATGGTTCTTGCCGAACTGGCCGGTCACGTATCCCAAGGGCTTCAGCAGTTCCGGAATGTTCGGATCCTCGGCGCGCATGCCGAGTTCGGCGCCCGGCAGGCCGACCTTTGTCAGCCCGGTCCGCAGTCCGTACTGTCCGGTGATGAAGGACGCGCGTCCCGCCGTGCAGCTTTGCTCTCCGTAGTAATCGGTGAAGAGCACGCCCTCTTCCCCGATGCGGTCGATGTTCGGCGTCCGGTAGCCCATCAACCCTCGCGTGAAGATGCTCAGGTTCGATTGGCCGATGTCGTCGCCCCACAGGATCAAAAAGTTCGGTTTGCCAGACTTCTTCGCCATTGCACTCTCCTCTACGTCAAGATGGTTGGACGAAACGCGCAAACGCATGGGCTGGCCCGCCGTCCATTGCGGACCCTTCGGTGGCACGACCTGGCCATGCCGCGGCTCATCGCGACGCCCGGCCGGTGGTCTTGCGCCGGTCCCGCCATGCGACGAGGCGGGCGAAGGGCCCACGCAGCAGCAGGTAGGGAACGAAGGCAAGCAGGATCGCCACCAGCACCATCTCGCCCGGGTAGAAGGTCTTGAGCACCACGGCCTGATAGATCCCATCCATGACGAGGCCCAGCAGGATGACCCGTCCGGTTGCGATCACGCCCTCGCGCAAGCGCCCCGTGGTCTCGTTCCGATCCGTGAGCAGGGTCCACAGGTACGGCGAGCGGCCGAGGCGCGCGTCCTTCGCTCCATCGTGAAAGGCCGCGAGGGCGGCCATGGCCGGCTGGAGGACGAAGCGGAAGGTCATGGGTCCGCCGGGACGCTCCGCGACGTCACGCCAGATCCGCCCCAGCACCTCGCTCGAGAGCCCATACCAGAACAGGCCGAGCGCGACGCCCACCGCAGCCACGATGACGACGAGCCATGCGACCAGACGCTGAGTGGCTGTTACGGTCTCGGCCATCACGTGCCCTCTTGCGAGCGCACCACGCAGCGGAAGCCGACGTGGCTCGTCGAGGTGTCGACAGGCTGGGCATGGCGGGCGGCGGGGCGGTAGCGGCGGCAATAGCTCGGGGCGCACAGGTGCGAGCCGCCCTTCAGCACCTTGCGGGGGATGCGGATCTCGGGCTGGCGGGGATCGTAGCTCTCGTCCTGACGTCCGCCACGCGGGTTCTCGGGAATGCAGCAGGCCTTGGGAGCGTCAGCGGGATGCTTCGATGCGTAGAAGTCCGAGGTCCACTCCCAGACATTGCCGATCATGTCGACGAGCCCGTACCCGTTGGGCGGAAAGGCGCCGACCGGGCTGGTGCGCTTGTAGGCGGCCGGCGAGAGGTTCTGGTGCGGGAACGTGCCGTGCCAGAAATTGGCCATCTGGCGACCGTCCGGTTCGAGTTCATCACCCCAGGCGAACTCGGCGCCGTCGAGACCGCCGCGCGCGGCGACCTCCCATTCCGCCTCGGTCGGGAGGCTCTTGCCGGCCCAGGCGGCGTAGGCCTCGGCATCGGCATAGGCGACGTGCACCACCGGATGGTCGTCGAGCCCCTTGATCGAGGAGCCGGGACCGTAGGGCTTGCGCCACGTCGCGCCGAAGCGGAAGGTCCACCACTGGCTCCAGTCGCGCAGATCCACGGGATGACTCGGCGGATTGAACATCAGCGAGCCCGCCCTGAGCATGTGCGGCATGGCGCCGGGATAGTCCTTCGGATCGGGGTCGCGCTCCGCGACGGTGACGTGGCCCGTCGCCTCGACGAAGCGCCGGAACTCGCGGTTGGTGACTGGCGTGCGGTCGATCCAGAAGCCATCGACCATCACGCGATGGACCGGGGCCTCCTCGGGATAGTGACTGTCGGAGCCCATCCGGAAGGTACCGCCGGGAATCCAGACCATGTTCGGACCGGGGGCGTCCCGTTGGACGGGCTCGACAACGCTGCGCCATGCGGATGATGTGGCAGTCATGGCAGCCGCCCTCCGGTCGCTCCGGGGAGAAGGCGGCTGGATGGGAAGGCAAGGACACGGGACCGTTGCATGGACGGCTCCCCCTACGCACGTTTCCGATGCGTCATGATGAGCACGTCTCGGAACCGCCTGCTATCGGGGTAGACCCTGAGTTCGCCTCAGGTTCTTCCCGAATTTGCTTAGGCATTCATTCGGAAAATGAGACTTGGCAGAGCATCGAACGGCACTTCGCATTCCTTGAATGCCTATCGCGGATCCGGGGCCTCCAAGCCGTCGTGCCGGGTGAAGAGGATCCGGCTTCCGCCCGGCCCGCAGACCGCGAGGCTGCATCGGTACCAGGCGGCCAACGCACTCGCTGCGGCGCGGCGCCCCTCAGGGGTGCGCTCATAGGGGAAAGCGTGCTCGACCTCGGTTGCCGAAAGCAGCAATGTCTCTCCTGGCGCCAGATGGGCCAATCTGTCTTGCAGCTCCGCCGCGGTCATGGCGCACGCTCGTCGCGATGTCCTGCGCTTGTCGAAAAGGGCCGTGGCGGACGTTCGGGAACCATGCTCTTCCGATCGTCTCGGTTGCCCTGGCAGAAAGGTTCGGCGAACGGGTGGCCCGCAGGTGGGAAAGCCAAGCCGTCCGTCTCGGATCCGATGGATTTCCTCATCGCCGCCTAGACGTCGATCATGCGGTTGCGGATGGCGTAGCGGATCAGGTCAGCCGTGGTCCTGGCTCCGAGCTTCTTGAGCGCGGAGGCCCGGTGCGTCTCGACCGTCTTGATGCTGATCCGGAGGATCGGACAGATCTCCTTGTTCGTGCGTCCCTCCGCGATGAGCTGCACGATCGTGCGCTCGCGCGCGGTCAGCGGGCTTCCGACGCTGCTCCGGCCGTCGAGGGTGGCCTCGATCAGCGCCCCCGAGATCTTGCCCGAGATGTAGGCCTCGTGCTGCGCGAGCGTCTCGACCGCCTCGACGAGGTGGCGTCTCGCATCCGCCTTGAGCAGGTAGCCCCGCACGCCGGCCCGGAGGGCCTCACGGATCACGCCGTCGTCGTCGTGCATGGTGAAGACCAGCACCTCCGCCCGAACGCGTCGCGCCTTGAGTTGCCGGGCCACCTCGATCCCGTTCATGACCGGCATGGCGTAGTCGAGGATCACGACGTCCGGCCGCGTCGCGGTGGCCAGCTCCAGGGCCTCCTGCCCGTTGCGAGCCTCGGCCACCACCGTCCAGTCGGTCCGGGTCTCGAGGAGCGCACGCAGGCCGTCCCGGACGATGTCGTGGTCGTCGGCGATCAGGATTCGGGTCATCGGGCGGGCTCCCGTCCTCCAGTGATCGCCCAGCCTAGCGGGACGGTTCAGGCCCCGCCATCGGTGCAAACCCTGATTTCGGCTCGGGAACGTCGTCCGGGGATTTCGAGATCGGGCCGCGGGCCGCGGCAGTGAGCGGCATCGTGGCCCGCACGACCGTGCCTTTTCCTCGCCGACCGGTGGCCACGGACAGCTCGCCCCCGAGCTGCCGGACCCGGGCCTGCATGCCCGGGATCCCGACGCCGAGCTTCGGTCGGGCATCGGCCGGATCGGTCGCCGGCAATCCCCTCCCGTCATCGGAGATGCGCAGGCGCAGCATGGGGCCCTCGGCACGGACCTCCACCGCGATCCGGGTTGCCTGGGCGTGGCGGCGGATGTTGGTCAGGGCCTCCTGCGCGACCCGGAGCGTGGCCCGGCACACGTTCGCGTCAGCCGCGTCGATGGCCGGATCGATCCGCACCCGCGCCTCCAGCCCTGCCCGGCGGGCGAAGCCGTGGACGAAGTCGCGCAGGGTGAGCGCCAACCCATCGTGTTCGAGGTTGGGCGGGAAGAGCAGGAACGACAGCGTCCGGATCTCCCGGTGCGCCTCCTCGATGCTCGTGCCGACGCTGTCCAGGGCCGATACGATGTCGGAATTTCGGGAGGCCAGCACGGTGGCCCGGGCCAGGCCGAGTCCCGCCGCCGTGAGATGCTGACTCGTGGAGTCGTGGAGCTCGGCGCCGAACCGCTGCCGCTCCTCGTCCTGGAGATGCAGGAGATCACCCGACAGCGTGCGAACCTCGTTCCGCGCGGCCATCACGTCGGTGACATCCTCGTGGGCGACCACTGCGTGGACGGCCCCCTCGTGCGTGAACCGGGCGGCCCGCAGCAGGAACCAGCGCTCGCCGCAAGCATACTCCATCCCAAACTCGGTTCGCTCCCCCGTCAGAAGGACTGAAAGGCTGTCGGCGACGAGCCGCGCATCGCCATCCCCGGCGGCGGCGGAACGGCAGACATCCACGTAGTTGAGCCCGATGCCGTGTCCGGCGGAGGCGTAACCGTTGCTCTCGGCAAAGCGGTGCCACGCCCGGTTGACGGCGATCACCGTTCCATCCGCGTCCAGGATCGCGATGTGGGCCGAGAGGGCATCCAGCGAGGCCTGGAGCAGGCCCTTGGCCCGCCGCTCCTCCTCTTGGTGGGCGAGCGCTTGGCGCTGCGCCCCAATGACCTGGCCCGACATGGCGCGAAGCGGCTCCTCGACCTGGCGGGCCGTGAACAGGGCCGCAAGTCCCCCGGCCAGCACCAGCAGGGCCGCCGGCCCGGCCATCTGCCACAGGACACCGGAAATCGGGGCATTGAGGTCTGCCAGCGGCACCACAACGGCCGTCGTCCAGTTGGTGGCTCCCGAACGGCGGTAGGCAACGAGGACGGGAACGCCCTGTTCGTCCGTGGCCTCGACCGTGCCCTCGATCGTGACGTCGGGGGCGGCATCGGCAAGCCGGGCGGTCAGGGCGGCCGGCGCGGGCGCGTCGGCACTGGTCTGGCCGTCGACTTCCACTGCGATCGGCTGAAGCTTGCGATCATAGACGCCCTTCGTCCATCCGGCTGGTACCGTCTGGTCGGCGAGGATCCTGCGGAGCCGCTCCTGTGACAGGATCGTCGTGATGTAGCCGCTCATCCGCCCCTGGGCATCGTCGAGGCGCAGGCTCAGGGCGACGACGATGCCGCCCTTGACCAATCCGAGCATGCGACCGGAGACGGTCCATCTGCGGTCGCGAATCCGGTCGAGCTGCTCCTGGTAGTTCGCGAAGTCCGTATGCTTCGGGAGCGGCGCCCCGAACGGCCGCAGGGTGTTGACGAGCTGCCGCTCGAGGTCGTTCAGGTTCAGCCAGGAACCCTCGGGAACGGGGGTCGCCTTGAACTGATCGTAGACGGCCCTGGCATCGCCCGACACGACCGCCGGGGACTGCGACAGGCCCTTCAGGAGAAAATTGACCGCGGCGACCTCCTGGTCGAAGCCGAACGAGAGTGCCTGGGCGGCATGGCTGGCATGGTGCTCGATGGCATCCCGTTCGTTGGCTGCGCGCGATACCAGCAGGGCTGCCGCGACGAGGCAGGCGGCCAGCACGATGGCCATGAAGACCAGGGCGACCCGGCCGCGCAAGCGCGGCAGCAAGCCCTGGGCCGATCGAAGGGATAGCTCATCGATCATGGAAGCCGACGTCCGGCCGCGAGACCAACGCAACGGGCATTGGGGCTGCGGCAGCGGCCCTCAATCCATTAACGCAGGTTAGACCCTGAGCATCCGGCTGTCGAGCAAGAGCCGGAATGATGTCCTTCCCATGAGAGGCAAGCGCATGGGGCAGGCCTTTGGCATCCGCAGGGGAATTCCTGCGCGACCCTGACCGAAGGCACCGGACGGGGTCTGATCCTGCGCGCCTCAGGGTTTGCCCCGATAGCGTCCCTTGCGCGATCCACGCAATACTCACGGGCTGACCAGACAACAGGGCACCCGTTGCCCGGCCCGAGGAGGTACAGGGAGGTGTCGATGGGTTTTCGTCTCCTTCGGCTTGGGGCCGTGACCCTGGTCGCGGCTTGGATGTCTGCCGCTTTCGCGCAGACCGACCCGCTGCCATCATGGAACGACGGACCGGTGAAGCAGGCGATCGTCGCCTTCGTCACCGACGTGACGCGGGAAGGGTCTCCCGACTTCGTACCTCCGCAGGAACGGGTCGCGACCTTCGACAATGACGGGACACTCTGGGTCGAGCAGCCGTCCTATGTCCAGCTCGCCTTCGCACTCGACCGGGTCAAGGCACTGGCGCCGCTGCATCCGGAGTGGAAGGACACGCAGCCCTTCAAGGCCGTGCTCGAAGGCGACATGACAGCCCTGGCGGCGTCCGGCGAGCGCGGCGCCGTCGCGATCGTCGCCGCCACGCATGCCAGCATGACACCGGAGGAGTTCCGGCAGGCCGTCAGGGACTGGCTCGCAACCGTCAGGCATCCCCGCTTCGGCCGCCGCTACGATGAGCTCGTGTATCAGCCCATGCTGGAGGTACTGGCCTACATGCGCGCCAACGGGTTCAAGACCTTCATCGTCTCCGGTGGAGGAGCGGAATTCATCCGCGCCTTCGCCGAGGAACGCTACGGCATCCCACCCGAGCAGATCGTCGGCTCCCGCATCGTCACGAAGTTCGAGCGCCGCGACGGACGACCGACGCTGTTCCGCCAACCCGAGGTCGCCTTCGTCGATGACGGTCCCGGCAAGCCCGTCGGCATCAATGACATGATCGGTCGCCGACCGGTCGCTGCCTTTGGCAACTCCGACGGGGATCTCGAGATGCTGCAATGGACGACGGAAGCGGGCAAGCGCAGGCTCGGCGTCCTGGTGCATCACACCGATGCGGAGCGCGAGTTTGCCTACGACCGTCAGTCGTCGTTCGGCCGCTTGGACAAGGCGCTCGATGCCGCGCCCCTCAATCGATGGACGGTGGTCGACGTGAAGCGGGATTGGAAGACCGTCTTCCCGGCCGCGCAGTAAGGATCGGCAGGCGTCGACGCCCATGACGGTCCTGCCGTTGCAGGTGAGTGGTGGCTCCCCGGAGACGGGAATGTTCAGATGCCCCGGATGGGAATTGTGGGAAGGTGAAGATGAAACGGGTTGATCAAACCATGCCGACGGATATGCGGTTGCGGTGGTTTCCCCGCCACGCCATCCTGTCGTTCGGAATTCTCGCCGGAGAAGGCGGCGCGGCGATTGCGGCCGACGTGCCGGCCGCCCCACTTCCCATCGTCGAGGCGCTGCCGAGCCCACCGTCCTGGACTTACCGCTTCACGCCCTATGGCTGGCTGACCGCCCTCGACGGCACTCAGACTGTGCGCGGACGCTCGGTTAAGGTGGATGCGAGCTTCATCGACATCGTCGAGAACAGCGACACGCTGGTGGCCCTGATGGGCGACTTCGAGGCCCGCAACGGCCCGTTCGCCCTGTTGGGCAACGTGGCCTGGACCAAGATCGGGTTCGGGGGCGATGCCGTCCGCAGCCGTGCGCTGGCACCCGGGGTGACGGGGACGCTCGGCGCCTCCCTCGGACTTGACATCGAGATGGTCATTGCCGAGGTCGGCGCCGCCTACGAGGTCACCCGCTTCGGGCCGATCGCCTTCGATGTGCTCGCCGGTGCCCGCTACTGGCATCAGGAGGCGGACCTCTCGCTCGACGTCACGGCCGCGGTCCAGGTCGGAGACCTTGAGGTGGCGGGCTCCCGGGCGATTGCCCGCTCCGGCTCCGTCAACTGGCTCGATCCCATCATCGGCGCGCGCCTGCGCTATACGGTAGCGCCGGGACACGAACTCCTCCTCCGCGGGGACATCGGCGGGTTCGGGGTCGGCAGCGACTTCTCCTGGCAGGCCATCGGCGCCTACGGGTTCGAGCTCGGCACGTACCAGGGCATCGCGTTCTCGGGCGTGGTCGGCTACCGGGCGCTCTATGTCGACTACATGCAGGGCGAAGGCCGGCAGCGCTACGAGTTCGACATGCTCCAGCACGGACCCGTGCTCGGCCTCAGCGCACGGTTCTGACCAAGGGATCCATTCATCCGCGCGGCCGTGTCTTCATGCCGGCGGCCAATCCGGGCGGTTTCGATCGCTGGGATGGATAATCTTATCTGAGTTTTATTGGGCATGCTTTGGCCTACTGGGTCGATCAAGTACCGCAATCAGGAAGCAGTGGAGAGGTTGGCGCCATGGGAAGCCTGCTCATCAGAAACGCCGGCATCCTGGTCACGATGGACAAGGATCGGAGGGAGATCCCTGGCGGGGGTGTCTACTGCGACGGGAACCGTATCGTGCATGTCGGGCCAACGGAGGAACTGCCATCATCCGCCGACGAGGTCATCGATGCAGCCGGGCAGATCGTCGTGCCCGGCCTCGTCAATACCCACCACCATATGTACCAGAGCCTCACGCGGGTCGTGCCTGAGGCACAGGATTCGGAGCTGTTCGGCTGGCTCAAGGCGCTCTATCCCATCTGGGCGCGCCTGACGCCCGAGATGATCGCGGTTTCCACGCAGACCGCCATGGCCGAGCTGATTCTGTCGGGCTGCACGACCACGAGCGACCACCTCTACATCTATCCCAACGGCTGCCGCCTCGACGATGCGATCGAGGCGGCCCAGGCGATCGGAATGCGGTTCCATGCCAGCCGGGGATCGATGAGCCTGGGAGAGAGCCTCGGCGGGCTGCCACCCGACAGTTGCGTCGAGAGTGAGCCTGCAATCCTCGCCGACACGCAACGCCTCATCGAGGCGTACCATGATCCGGAGCGCTTCTCCATGCTGCGGCTCGTCGTGGCGCCATGCTCGCCCTTCTCGGTCACCACAGGCCTGATGGAAGAGTCCGCTCGGCTGGCACGTCACTACGGCGTCTCCCTTCACACTCACTTGGCCGAGAACGTCAACGATGTCGCCTACAGCCGCGAGCGCTTCGGGCAGTCGCCGGCGGAATATGCGGAAAGCCTCGGCTGGATAGGCCCGGACGTCTGGCACGCCCACTGCGTCCGGCTCGACGAGCCGGGCATCAACCTCTTTGCGCGCACCGGAACGGGCGTGGCCCATTGTCCCTGCTCCAACATGCGGCTTGCGTCCGGCATCGCCCCGGTACAGCGGATGCGCTGCGAGGGCGTTCCGGTCGGGTTGGGCGTGGACGGTTCAGCCTCGAACGACGCCAGTCACATGCTGGGCGAGGTACGCCAGGCGATGCTGCTCCAGCGGGTGGGGTTCGGCCCGGCCGCCCTGACGGCGAGGCAGGCACTCGAGATGGCGACGCTCGGAGGGGCCCAGGTGCTCAACCGCGACGACATCGGCCACCTCGCACCCGGGATGGCCGCCGACATCGTGGCCTTCGACCTGTCGCAGATCGGCATGGCCGGCGCCCTGCACGATCCTGTCGCGGCGCTGGTGTTCTGTGCCCCGGGCAGTGTGGCTTGGAGCATCATCAACGGCCGGATCATTGTGAGGGACGGTCACCTCCTGCCGCTCGAACTGCCCATGCTGATCGAGCAGCACAACATGCTGGCCCGTCGCCTCGTGCATGGGAGCTGATGGCGTCCGCGATTACGGCGGAAGGTCGCCTACGGGTCAGGTAGTGAAATTCGTTCACTGACAGGAACGTCCGATGTTCCTGTCCATACCGGAAGTTCGCTCCCTGTCCGGAACGCGCCAGAACGGTTCTTCCCTGGCACTGAATGGTCGGTTCAAGAAGTTGTGCACACACCCGCTTGGACTGATGATCGCGCTTCCTGTTTAACCGCGATACCGCAGCGCATCCACCAGCAGGGAGAAGGCTGGGGTGGGTTGGCGACGGCTCGGGTAGTACAGGTGATAGCCTGAAAACGGCGGGCACCAGTCGGCGAGAACCCGGACCAGCCGTCCATTGGCGAGACAGGCCTGAACACGGTCCTCGAGCAGGTACGCCAAGCCGTGACCAGCCACCGCCGCCTCGAGGGCCATGAGCGTGTTGTTGAACACGAGCCGCCCTTCGACCCGCACCTTCACCTCGCGACCGCCTTTCTCGAACTCCCATGTCCACAGCCCGCCTGATTGCATGCGGAGATTGATACAGTCGTGCGCGGTCAGATCCTGCGGTGTCTCGGGTCGCGGACGGTTGGTGAAGTAGGATGGTGCCGCAACGACCGCCATGCGCGCGTCGGGTCCAATGCGGACCGCCACCATGTCCTTGGCGACCTGCTCGCCGAGCCGGACCCCGGCATCGTATCGCCCCGCCACTATGTCGGTCATGCCGTTGTTGATATCGAGCTCCACCTTGATGTCCGGGTAGTCCGGCAGCAGCCGCTCCAACGCAGGCCAGAGAACCGCATGAGCCGCGTGTTCGCCCGTCGTGATGCGGATGGTCCCCGCCGGCTTCTCACGGAACTCGCTCAGGGCCGCCATCCCGGTCTCAATCTCGTCGAGGAGCGGCCCCATGGTCGCGAGCAGGCGCTCCCCCGCGGCGGTCGGGGCGACGCTGCGGGTAGTGCGGGTCAGGAGCCGAAGCCCGAGCTGTGCCTCAAGCCCGCGCACCGTGTGGCTCAGCGCCGACTGGGAGACGCCGAGCTTCGTCGCGGCCTTCGTGAAGCTCTGCTCCCGCGCGACGGCCACGAAGGCTTGGAGGTCGTTGATCGTATCCCGCGGCATTCATGAAAATCCTTCATAGGTTCATGCGCGTTTTACCAGCTAGTTGAGGGTAGTCCCAATCACTAGATCGTTGGCTGTCACCTCATCGGCCGCCCTTGCGCTCCTGAGGCTCAATCATTGGAGAACGGACATGCAAAAGCGAACACTCGGCAGGAACGGGCTGGACGTCTCGGCCCTCGGCCTTGGCTGCATGGGCCTGAGCCACGGCTACGGCCCCGCCACGGACACCCAGGACGCGGTCAAGCTCATCCGCACTGCCTTTGAGCGTGGGGTGACCTTCTTCGACACCGCGCAGGTCTATGGCCCGTTCACCAACGAAGGCGTGGTCGGCGAAGCGCTGGAACCGATCCGGGACCAGGTGGTGATCGCCACCAAGTTCGGCTTCGAGCTGCCCAGCCCCGACGGGCAGCAGAACCTGAACAGCCGCCCGGACTACATCCGGCAGTCCGTCGACGGGTCGCTGAAGCGCCTGCGCACCGACGTGATCGACCTGCTCTACCAGCATCGGGTCGACCCGAACGTGCCGATCGAGGATGTCGCCGGGACCGTGAAGGACCTGATCACTGAGGGCAAGGTGAGGCACTTCGGCCTGTCGGAGGCGGGCGCCGGAACTATCCGCCGGGCGCATGCCGTCCAGCCCGTTACCGCCCTGCAAAGCGAGTATTCCCTGTGGTGGCGCGAGCCGGAGAACGAGATCATCCCGACGCTTGAGGAACTGGGCATCGGCCTGGTGCCGTTCAGCCCGCTGGGCAAGGGGTTCCTCACCGGGACCATCAATGCCGACACCAAGTTCGACAGCAAGGACTTCCGCACCGTCGTGCCCCGGTTCTCGGAAGAGGCCCGCAAGGCGAACCAGGGCCTTGTCGATCTCCTCGGGCAGCTCGCGTCCGCGAAGCAGGTCACCCCGGCCCAGATCGCCCTGGCCTGGCTGCTGGCGCGCAAGCCCTGGATCGTGCCGATCCCCGGAACGACGAAGCTCCATCGGTTGGAGGAGAACATCGGCGCCGCCGATATCGAACTGACATCCGACGATCTTCGGAGGATCGAGGAGGCCCTCTCCACGATCACGGTGCACGGAGACCGCTATCCGGCACACCTGCAAGCGCGCGTCGGCCGTTGAACCAGACCCATAGGAGACACGATATGCAAAAGCGTCAGATCGGGAACCTTGAGGTCTCCGCGCTCGGCCTCGGCTGCATGGGCATGAGCGCCAATTACGGCCCGCCCGCCGACAGGCAGGCGATGATCGCCCTCATCAGGACAGCCGTGGAGCGTGGCGTCACCTTCTTCGACACCGCCGAGGTGTATGGCCCGTTCACGAACGAGGAATTGGTCGGCGAGGCGCTCGCGCCTGTCAGAAGCCAGGTGGTTGTTGCGACGAAGTTCGGCTTCGATCTCGACCCGGCCAGCCGGGAACGCCGCGGGGGCGTCAACAGCCGGCCGGAACACATCAAGGCCGTCGCGGACGCCTCGCTCAAGCGTCTCAACACCGACGTGATCGACCTGTTCTATCAGCACCGGGTCGATCCCAACGTGCCGATCGAGGATGTCGCCGGCGCGGTCAAGGACCTGATCCAGGCGGGCAAGGTCCGGGCCTTCGGGCTCTCGGAGGCCGGGGCGCAGACGATTCGCCGCGCCCACGCCGTCCAGCCTGTGGCGGCGGTCCAGAGCGAGTATTCCCTCTGGTACCGGGGTCCGGAGGCGGAAATCCTGCCGACGCTGGAGGAGCTCGGCATCGGCTTCGTGCCCTTTAGCCCATTGGGCGCGGGCTTCCTCACGGGCAAGATCGACACCTCCACGATCTTCGACAGCACGGACTTCCGCAACAGCGTCCCTCGCTTCTCGCCCGAAGCCAGGGAGGCGAACCTCGCACTCGTCGACCTGCTCAAGGACGTGGCAGCGAGGAAGAGCGCCACGCCCGCGCAGATCGCACTGACTTGGCTGCTCGCGCAGAAGCCCTGGATCGTGCCGATCCCCGGCACCACCAAGCTGCACCGCCTGGAGGAAAACCTCGGCTCGCCGGAGGTCCAGCTCACGGCCGACGATCTCCGCGAGATCGATGTCGCTGCGTCAAGGATCGAGCTCAAGGGAGAGCGGCTGCCCGAGGGGGCGCTGAGGATGACCGGGCTCTGATCGCACGCGAGCCAGGCCGATGTTCCGGTTCTCGTTCGATGCCATCGGAACCACCTGGGAGATCGGCACGCCGTCGCCGCTGGAGATGCCGGCGCGACGGCGGATCCTCGAGCGGATCGAACGGTTCGACGTGACCTACTCGCGGTTCCGGCCGGACTCGCTGGTCTCGCGGATCGCGTCCTCGCCCAAGGGCGGGTGCTTCACCTTCCCGGGGGACGCGATCATGCTCTTCGACCTCTACGATCGGCTGCATGGCTGCACCGAGGGCGCGGTCGATCCGCTGGTCGGGCGTGACCTCGAGCTGCTCGGCTACGACCAGACCTACTCCCTGACGCCGGACATTGCCGGAATCCGCACCCATTCTCCTGCAAGACCACGCTGGTCGAAGGACGTTCGACGCGAGGGCCTGGCACTCCTCACACGACGTCCGCTCGTGATCGACGTCGGCGCAGCGGGAAAGGGATACCTTGTCGACATCGTCGCCGGCATCCTGCGCGAGGAAGGATTCACGAGCTTTCTCGTCGACGGCGGCGGAGACCTGCTCCATGCAGGCGACGATGCCCTACGGATTGGGCTGGAGCATCCCTTCGACGCCGGGCTCGCCATCGGCGTGGCGCACCTGAAGGATCGCGCTCTGTGCGCCTCGGCCGTGAACCGACGTGCGTGGGGAGACGGCCTGCATCACGTGATCGACGGGCGCACCGGAGCGCCAACCCGCGACGTGATCGCGACCTGGGTTGTTGCCGACGACGCGGCAACCGCCGACGGGCTGGCGACGGCCCTCTTCTTCGTTCCGGCAGACCGGCTGGCACACGGGTTCCGGTTCTCCTGGGTCCGGATGTTCGCCGACGGCCGTGCCGAGACCTCCGCCGACTTCGACGGCGAACTCTTCACGTGAACGGAAGGACAGCGACATGACGATGGGATGCAGGATGAAACGGATGACCATGATCCCGGCGGCCCTGCTGCTGGCCGGAGCCTTGAGCTCCGAGCCAAGAGCGGAGGCAGCGCCAACGCCCGCCCGGGTAGCCACACCCGCACCTCAGTCCCAGCGGAACCGCTATGCGGACGGCACCTATACCGCGACCGGGCAGTATGGCGGCGGACCCTCCTTCATCACGGTCAAGGCGACCCTGGCCAACGGCGTCATCACCGCCGTGGAGGTGACCCCGCACGCGACCGTTCCCCGCTCGCTCGAATTGCAGCGCCGTTTCGCGGCGGCCGTGCCGAAGGTCGTCGTCGGCAGGCCGATCGATCAGGTGAACGTCGGCAGGCTCGCAGGATCCAGCAACACGCCCAACGGATTCAATGCCGCGATCCGGCAGATCCGGGACCAGGCCTCGCGATGATCCGGAACGGATACCCCAAGGCAGCTCATGAAAGATGTTCATAGGCTCATGCGGCATTCCCCGGCTAATCGATCGCAGTCTGCGCCATTAGGTTCGAACCAAGCCACCCTGCCAGAGCCAGGGTGACATCCAATGGAGCAAGGCATGTCAGAGACGGAAACCCACACAACCGATCCAAACCGTCGCAAGTTTCTGTTCGCCGCAGCCGGCATCGCCGCGGCGCCCATGGTTGCCGCCACGTCCCTTCCGGCGAACGCCCAGCAGGGTGCGCAAGGTGCCGGCAATGGCGGCCAGGGCTCTGGCGCTGCAACCGTGAGGGGCCGCCGCAAGCTCGGATCACTGGAAGTCTCGAGCGTGGGCCTCGGGGTCCAGAACATGCACCGGACCTACCAGACGACGATCCCCAGCCGGCCCGAGATGCTCAACATCATCCGGACGGCCTTCGACTGCGGCGTGACCTTCTTCGACTGTGCCGAGGCTTACGGCCCGCACGAGTGCGAACGGATTCTTGGCGAAGCGATTCAGTCGTTCCGCGACAAGGTCGTCATCACATCCAAGTTCGGCTGGGACGTCGATCTGGAGACCGGCGAGCGGCGCCCGGGTCTCGTCAGCCGTCCGGAGCGCATCAAGGCGGCCGTCGAGGGCATGCTGAAGCGCCTGCGGACCGATCGCATCGATCTCCTGTACCAGCACCGGGTCGATCCGCAGGTGCCAATCGAGGATGTCGCCGGGGCGGTCAAGGATCTGATGGCGCAAGGCAAGGTCCTGCACTGGGGCCTGTCCGAGATGGGGCTGAACACGCTGCGACGGGCTCATGCCGCGCTGCCGGTCACCGCCGTCCAGAACGAGTATTCGATGCTCTGGCGTGGCCCGGAGGATGCGGTCATCCCGCTCTGCGTGGAACTCGGCATCGGCTTCGTGCCGTGGAGCCCGCTCGGGGTGGGATTCCTGACCGGTGCCATCGATGCCAGGACACGGTTCGCGCAGGGTGACATCCGCGGGATCGAATCCCGCTTCTCGCCGGAGAACCTGCCCCACAACCTGGCGCTCGTTGCGCTGCTGAGGAGCTGGGCCGAGCGCAAGCAGGCCACCCCTGCGCAGATCGCGCTGGCATGGCTAATGGCGCAGAAGCCCTGGATCGTTCCCATCCCGGGCACGACACAGATGCCGCACATGCTCGAGAACATCGGCGCGTCCGCGGTGCAGTTCACGGCGTCCGAAGTCACTGAGCTGAACCGAGCTGTCGCCGCGATACAGGTCCGGGGTGCACGTCTTCCGGATGCGGTGCTGGTCTTCTCGGGCGTGGAAGCGCCTCCGAAGTCCTGATTCATCCCTGCCATTGCAGTTACCCCGTGGAGGGGCGTGCCGGAGACGACGCGCCCCGCCCGCTTGCCCCGATTCCAACCGTGCGAGGTCCCTTGTGAAGCCCCTGAGAAGACGCCTTCCGTTGATTGCCCTGGCCTCTGCCGCCGTCATGCTGGTCGGCTGGCAGGCCATTGCCGAGAGCAATCGCGTGACGTTTCCGGCCCTTGAGAAGCTGGTTCACTACACCACCGTCCGCCGCGGCAACGTGACGGAGCACATCATGGCCACGCCGGAAGCCATCGAGGCCGTCAAGAAAGGGCAGCCGATCCCGTCAGGGACCCACTTCGTGCTGGTCGACTACCGCGAGGGCGAGGTCTTCCGCTACTTCGTCATGGAAAAAGGTGCTGGCTGGGGCGGGGATTACGACGAACGGCGCCGCACGGGCGATTGGCAGTTCCAGTGGTTCAAGCCCGACCGGACCATCAACATGAGCGAGAACACCGCCCGCTGCCAGTCCTGCCACCAGAGCCAGGCGGGAAGCGAATACCTTTACACCGGGTACCGCATTCCCCGCTTCGACGGCACGCCGATCGAATGAACCCGGGAGACAGATCTTGAACTCCATGTTCCTGACGCGGCTGGCGTTCGACCTGATTGCCGCCGGCCTGCTGCTGCTCGGCCTTGCCTACTGGTGGCTGGGCAACACGGTTCACGAGCTGGCTGGCACGGGGATGTTCCTGCTCGTCATCGTGCACAACGTCTTCAATCGGCGCTGGTACGGAAGGATATCCAAGGAGAGACGTCACGGGCGCGGGCTGTTCAACATCGGGATCACCCTGCTGCTGCTGCTCGCGATGCTGGCGCTGCTCGTGACCAGCGTCCTGATCTCCAACGCGCTGTCGGGCTTCATGTCAGCCTATGGTGGCTTCACGGTCCGGCAGATCCATACGCTCGCCGCCTACTGGGCCCTCATCATTGTCTCCATTCACCTCGGCCTGCGCTGGCCCATGATCATGGGCCTGGTACGCAACCTGTTCGGCATATCGAGGACGAGCACCGTCCGTACCGCCGCGCTTCGGGCAGCCGCCGTCGCCATTGCGATCCATGGCATCTGGAGCTCCTTCGAGCTGGGCCTGGGCACCAAACTTACCATGCAGGTCACGCTCGACTGGTGGAACTTCGAGGAGTCGGTCTTGGGCTTCTTCGTCCACTGCATCGCGGTCGCTGGGCTCTACATGTCCCTGACCTACTATGCCGTGAAATGGCTCCAGCACCGGAGGAACATGACCTCAGGGATTAGGCGCAGGACGGAGATCGCGCGGGGACTGAAGACGGCCACGCATCCCGCCCGTTCGGCAGCGGTCAATGATCAACAGGCTATCGGGTAAATCGCAAATGGGCATCCTCGCATTGTCGTTCCCCACCATGGCGCTCTCCCTGTTCCTGATGTCAGCGTGCGCGGCAGCTAACGCGACCGAGGCCGCCCTGGCGCATGACAGGCCCGGTGAGAGCAAAGTGCAGGCGACGGGCGGAGCCAAGACGGCTCCCCTGTCCACCAACAGCAGCATCCGGGATATCCTGAACCATTCGGCGTTCTCGGGGTTCGGTCGGCGGATGTTGCCTTGGGACGACCGTCCCTATGACGAGACCATGCCGCTGGCCGAGATCGGCTCGCTCCTGCCGTACCACACGCAGGTCCGTCCCGAGACCGTGGTGGGATCGTTGAACCGCATGATCGACGACGTCGGCAAGGGCAGGACCGTCTTCTTCGACATCTACACAGAAGCGCAGAAGCGGGCTGATCCGACGAAGGAGCATACCGGGTTGTTCTTCTTTCGCGGCAGGCCGGGAGCACCCTTCGCGGTGATTTCGCCCGGGGGCGGGTTCGCCTATGTCGGCTCCGTCCACGAGGGCTTTCCGTATGCGTCTGAAATCAGCGGCAAGGGCTACAATGCCTTCGTCCTGAAGTATCGGGTCGGACAGGGTGGCGCGGTTGCCACCCAGGATCTGGCCGCGGCGATCTCCTACATCTTCGAGAATGCCGATGCCCTCGGGGTCGGCACCAAGGGGTATTCGCTGTGGGGCAGCTCCGCGGGAGCAAGGATGGCAGCGTCGATCGGCTCGCACGGTGTCGCCCGCTTTGGTGGCAAGGACCTGCCGAAGCCATCGGCTGTCGTGATGGCCTACACGGCCCATTCCGACCTCTCGGACGATGAACCGCCGACTTTCGTCGCTGTTGGCGAGCAGGACGGGATTGCACCTCCCTCCGCGATGGAACGGCGGATTGCGGCGCTACGACGGGCTGGCACGAAGGTGGAATACCGGAAGTACCCGAACCTCGCACACGGCTTCGGGCCTGGCACTGGTACAAGTGCCGAAGGGTGGATCATCGACGCCATCCGGTTCTGGGAACGACAATAGGTGATCGACGTCTCGCCGATGTCTCTAGGGTGGCAGAGGCCATCCAGCGTCAGCTCTGGGTCAGGAAACGACGGATCTCGTCCGTCCGGAACGTCCGGTCTTCTCTGCCAATGCAGACGTTCAGCCTGCTCGCCCAGGCACTCTCACCTTCGCTCAGTGCGGTTCTGATCGAATGGAGTGCCTTGGGCCAGCGCTGCGCTTGCTGGCCGGGCTGACCTGCTTGGACGTTGGGTTCGTCGGGTGCTGCGGATAGTATCGCGAACGGCTGACCCTAGCCCTCAGGAACATGCACCACGCGAAGGGAATGAGCCAATCCCCAAAAGAACATCATCCCTATATTGATATGGGAAAACGGGACACGATCCGAAAGTTATTCATTTTACAATGAGTTATCCCGGCATGATCTGTCACATCCCTCAGAATGGGATGTCATCGTGCACTTCGAGCACCTTCGCAAACGTTGGCTCGGGCCTGAGAAGGTGGCCATCGGCGGGCGTCCATTGCCCAGCCTCTTCAGCTTGGGCGAGTTGTCTGCACACCGCAACGGCAGCCTTGGGATCCATCCTGTTGTCGCTCTCCCAAAGCGCCTCGATGATCGCCCGGAGCATGTCGATCCGGATCCGGGCACTCTCATCGACATGATCAAGGTACTGCGTCACGTGCAGGGCCGTATCCAAGGCATCCGGTGCTGGCCTTGCCCAGTACCCATCCTCTGTAAGCAAGTGAATGCTGTTCACTAGCCTCTGTAGCGGCCCGTACAGATAACGCCGCCCATCATTCCATCGCGGATCCATGAGGTGCGAAGCCTTGCGCCGCATCTGCTCTAGCATCCCATCCCGAGAATACTCGGGCTGAGAGCAGCGCCATGCGATGTCCAGCAGCGGTTGAGGATCGATCACTAGCCGATGGGCATGGATGAAGCTTGCGAGATCTGGATATGGCAGACGCTCTTGTGCTGCGACCCGGAGCATGATCACCACGTCGTTTACTTCGGGCGACGTCCAGAATGCTCCCCCAACTGGACGCTTTGGGAGCGCTTCAATCGGGTACACGAGGCTAGGCCTTGCCTCGGCGGCTGAGAGTGCTGCGTCCGCCTCCCCGGACTTCCAGCGGCGTCCCCGGCGAACCGCAGCCAGCGTGGAGGACGTGACGATATTGAACCCCAAACGGGCATTCTCGATTTGGGACAACGCATCCTTGATCCGCTTCCGATGCTGTCGACCCGTTGCCTCATTGGATGACTTTGCCCAGACCCGGCCAGCGAGGTCGTCCACGCTGACCACGGTGCTTCCTTCCTTGGGCAGCATCGCCTCTAAGCTGGCGAGAACCTGACGAGGCACTGAACCGAGAGATACCTTCCGCTGCTTCCTAACTGGAGCAACGTCTTCCCGGGAGAGAAGCCTCCCAGCCTTGCTTTTCGAGACGCCCATGGTGCGGGCAACATTGCGGATCGTCGGCCGCCGCCCCCGCTCTTGGAGCTCGTCGACAACCCATGTTGACAGTCGCTGTTCGGCTAGACGCTGATCCCTCGTTGTTTTGGGCGGCGCGCGATGCGGTTGGTAATTCTCGGATACGTAACGAGCCACGCTGCGCGATGTTGCAACAACTTGGGAGGCCGACATCTCATCCCTCTCTGGATGATTTACGAGCCACGCCTGAAGTTGCTGGAGGCACCAAGCCTTAAGCGTGCTCACTTCACGGCCAGCCTCGCCGCAAGTCCTTGCGTGGGCATAAGTGCGTTCCCGAAGCCACCTGAAGGCTTCCAGATTGATGCTCATGGCATCCTCCCCTCTCGGCCCGTGCCAACCATGACCATCCTCTACTGCGGCCCGTCACCGATGGATCGGTCGATGCACGGCCCCCTTTCAGGGGAGTGCTGAATCACGCAGGGGTCAAGCCCTGCTCCTGAGACGAGATACTTCTATTGATAGGGGAAAACGGGACGCATCCGAGTAATCAGTGTCCCGTCAATAACTTGGCGCGCTCCGACCTGTCACACAGGATCTGTCACGGCATGCATTGCGCTACCTATTGGGATCCGCATCGCACTCCGCGTAAAGACGCAATGCGCCGCGGAGATTCGACTTCCTTGTCGTACCCAAGGCTTTGAACTCGGGGACCGTTTCAAGGAACGACAGTGCCGCGTCGACGTCGGGGAACGTGCGCTGCCCTACAAGCTGCTGAACAGCCTTGAACTCCGAGAGAACCTGTTTCCGTCGATCCTCGTCCATCGGCTTGTTCCTCCGGAGCCAAGTCACGAAGGGTTTCGGTACTTTCATATCGATCACGGCCGGCCGCTCGCCCTTGGAATGAGCCATGATGCATTTCCCGATTGCCTCGGCGAGCGGCGGAGGAACGGCGTTTGCCAAAGCCTGCATTTTGTTCGATTCCGACTTTCCCGCCGACCAGTCCCACTTCGAAGGAAAGCCTCCAATGAGTGAGAGCTGCTCAAAGGTCGGGATCGGTAGCTTGTCCAAATCGATGACGTCATTGACCTTCGGCCGATAGCTTGCCCCAGGACGCTCGCGGACTCCGTGTGAGATCGTTGGAGCAGGCTGATCCGCGCGCCGCGTTCCGGCGCTGCTCATCCCGCCTGGCATAAGCCAGAAAAGACGACAGGTTTCCTGAAGCGCTGCCTCATCAAGGGTATCCAGCACACGGATATCTGCCTCCCTCAGCGCATATCCGGCATCGCCAGTACTGCGCCTGAACGTGGAAGTGATCGATGGTGCTGGTTCAGCCGAGGACCACAGTGAACGTCGCTCTCCCTCGTTGTGACCACGGCGAAAATAAACTCGGCCGAAATCCGGGCCGAGGACATCGGCAACGGTCATCTGCTTGGGAGATTTCGCCGCATCGAGATGATCAAGGAGCCAGCCATCTGCTTCGCCGAGACATCCCGCCAGGATCAGTCTTTTACGCGATTGGCCGACGCCATAGTACGACGCGTCCAAGATCCTCTCCGTCAATCCATATCCGGCATTTCGAAGGATTGCCGTGATGCGGTTGAAGATGCCGTAACGCCTGAGACCCTGCACGTTCTCCATGACGAAGTACCTGGGCTTCACCAATGCCACAATGTAGGCAAACGCATCAGTGAGCTTGGCACGCTCGTCTTCTTCCCCTTTCCGCTGCCCTGCCGAGGACCACGGCTGGCAGGGAGGGCCACCGACGATGATGTCCGGGTTCAACTCCAAGATTTCTGGGATTATCGAGAGAATGTCTCCGAGTTCCGGGGATTCTCCGTCAAACCGCCCCAGGTTGGCTTGACGAGCCTTCTTGTACCCGTTCACCTTGCGAAGCAGGGATCCCAGGTTTGCTTCATGGATATCGAGTGCGGGCTGCCAATAGTCGTAGCCCCTTATGATAGCGAACCCCGCGCGCTTGAAGCCCAGCGACATCCCACCGGCGCCGCAGAAAAGTTCAACCAGTCTCATCAGTCAGCCTGTTAAGTAGTGAAGAGCCCTCACTATGCTCAGGGTCTGTGCGACCTGGGCTTCGAGGGCAGTGAAGGGGTTTCATTTTGGATCAGGCGTAACCCTGACCCTCCGCACAGGACTTAGAATCCTGTTCTCGCGGAGGACCGTAGTACGGTTCAAGACCAGCCCACCCATCGTTTAGGAACGGCACTAGGTTCCGATTGCAGATGCCTTCCGGGGACGACCTATCTTCCTGGCAGGCATTGGCGAGAACGGTGCGTAGTATGGTGAGAGGTCAAGACCCTCTGGCAGGGGCACCGTGGCAAGAGTTCGGATCTCGTCGACACGAAGAATCTTGGATCCATATGTAGCACCGACATCCTTGTGAGCATGTCCAAGTTGGACGTCGATTGTTCGAAGGTCCACTTTTTGTGACCTGAGCCAGTCCTTGCAACCATGCCGAAGGCTGTGAAACGTTTGGCCGCGCGCTTCGTGGATCCCAAGCTCCTTCATGGTACGTGCCATGCGTTTCGAGGCTGTCGCATGGGGTCGTACGGCACGCGATAGCTGCGGCCACAAGGTACCGGAACGAAGGCCAGCAACCCACTCGAGGAAGCCAGTGCCGATAATCGCGTCAGGAAGTGCTATCACGCGGCGGCTACCGTCATTCTTGATCTGGCGTTCCTCAACCTCCCCATCCTCGCCCTCAATGTCCTCGACGAGACTGAGAGTCCAGTGAGACTCGAATGGCTGCACATCCGCAACCTGAAGGCCCACGAGTTCTCCCAAGCGCGCACCTGTCAGCACCCCAAGCAAAGGGATGAAGCGATCATCGGGGCGCCGTTCCCTTGCTGCCCGGGCGAGGAAGATATTGAGCTTTTCAACATCAAGCCCCTCGCGCGTGACTGGGCGGGCCGCCGAGCGGGGCAATGTAATGGGTACATCTTCGTGTCCAAGCGCGCGTACATGATCCGGATACGTCGCCCGGATCACTTTCCAGACATGGCGGAACTCAGCCAGGTATTCTGACACGGTTGTCTTCGAAATCGGCTTCAGGCCACGGATCGATTTGGCCCTCTCGATAATCTCCAACGGCGGCAAGCTCCGGAGCCGCTTGTCCGTATTCCAAGTTGAAGGGAGGCGTCCAAGGACCGCTGTGAAGGCTTGGAGGTCGCTGGGAACATAGGCATCGACAGCCTTGTCACCGATGATTGCAACGAAGGCTCGAACGGCACGCTGGAGCCGCGCGGTATATCCCGATCCCTCTCCAAGAGCATCACTCTTGGTCTTGATGACCTCGGCAGCACAGACACTGAGGAGGGGCAAGTTCTCTGCACCTCTGCCTTTCAGGGTCGCAAGACGATCGACTGTTCGATCATATATTGCACGCTCTTGGTGCCATTCCTCGCCGTCTTTCCTGATCTCGGCTCCAATGATGTCAAGGCGGGCACGAGCGGAACGGATGGCGTCGCGATGCGCAATATGCTTAGCCTCAGCGGCCTTGAAGATCTGGATGATCTCCGGATCGCCTGATCCGTGCTCGGCCTCCTCACGCCATTGGGTGTTGGCAGTCAAACTCTTGAGACCCGCCCCCCACTCCTCCCGGCGAAGGGCCTCAAGCTGCGCAGCTACGGCGGCCAGTCCCCGGGACACCAATTCCCTCGACACGTCCCTATTCTCCATTCTGGTAACGGCATAGCCTGCAAGGATGCAGGCACGACGCCGTGCCTCGGCCGCAGGTAAACGGCCAAGCTTGATCCGGAAGGGTGTAGCACCGAAACGGTCAAGGAATCGTTGAGGAGGGGTAATTTGGAAAATGTAGCCTGAGGCTCTCTGCCAAAGGTATCGCGGCATGTGTAGAATCCTGTGTAGCCACAGGGTTCTGAGAAGTTAAAATGCAGCGATTTCAACAACTTGCCTTTGGCGCTCCCTAGGGGACTCGAACCCCTGTTTTCGCCGTGAGAGGGCGACGTCCTAGACCGCTAGACGAAGGGAGCTAGCAAGGTGGAGGCCGCTCGTATAACCACCCTTCTGATTTGCTTCAAGCCCTTTTGCTGAAAAAAGCAAAGGCTGACCGGAAATGAGGATGCGGTGGACGCGACGCAGCACGAATGGACGTTGGAGGATGGCCTTGCGCCCGAGCGGCTCGATCGCATGCTGGCGCGGCTGCAGGGAGACCTGTCGCGCAGCCGCCTCCAAGCCCTGATCCGTGCCGGTCAGGTGACCGTCGACGGCGCTCCGGCGCTGGACCCCAACCGCAAGGTGGCAGGCGGTGCCCGCATCGGTTTGAGCGTGCCGCCGCCGGTGCCGGCGGAACCCGCCGGCGAGGTGATGGCGCTCAGCATCGTCTATGAGGATGACGACCTGATCGTCATCGACAAGCCGCCCGGCCTCGTGGTTCACCCGGCGGCGGGGCACGATTCCGGCACCCTGGTAAACGCGCTCATCGCCCATTGCGGCGAGAGCCTGTCGGGCATCGGCGGCGTGAAGCGGCCGGGGATCGTGCACCGGCTCGACAAGGACACATCGGGCCTACTGGTGGTGGCGAAGAACGACCTTGCCCATCAGGCGCTGGCAGCACAATTCGCCGATCACGGCCGCACGGGTCCGCTGGAGCGGGCCTATCTCGCCATCGTCTGGGGCGTTCCGGAGCGCCGGCGCGGAACCGTGGAGGCGGCGCTTGCCCGCTCCACCCACAACCGCGAGAAGATCGTGGTGGTGGGCGAGGAGCGCGGCCGCTACGCCATCACCCATTACGAACTCTTGGAAAGCCTGTCCCCTGCACAGCCCAGTGCGAGCCTTGTCCGGTGCGAATTGGAGACGGGACGCACGCACCAGATCCGGGTCCACATGGCCCATCTCGGGCACCCGCTCCTAGGGGATGCAACCTACGGCTCGGGCTTCAAGACCAAAGCCAACCGCCTTTCGGAGCGGTCGCGAGAGGCGCTCACCGCTCTGCGCCGGCAGGCGCTCCATGCCACGATCCTCGGCTTCGAGCATCCGCGCAGCGGCGAGTTCCTGCAATTCGAGAGTCCGATGCCGGCCGATATGGACGCCCTGCTCCAGGCGCTGCGGGCGGAAATTTAGCGTCAATGGGTCGCAAAATTCAGCCACGCTGGCACCCTTGCGACTTTGGAGCGTTCACCACGTCTTGAAGCCTGAGCCTCTATTCGGACGAGACTGAACCGATTATATGAAGAGGTTGGGCGGCCAGCCACGGGAGGGGGCCGCCGCAGGCTTGCCTCGCGGTGAGGGAGCCAAAGGAGGAGACACGATGGCTACAGCGCTTCCAGTGCTTGCCAATGAAGGAGGCCTTTCGCGCTATCTCGACGAAATTCGTCGCTTCCCCATGCTCGAGCCGCATGAGGAATACATGCTCGCCAAGAGTTGGCGCGAGCATGGAGATCGCGAAGCCGCCCACAAGCTCGTTACATCCCACCTTCGCCTGGTCGCCAAGATCGCCATGGGCTATCGCGGCTACGGCCTGCCGATCGGCGAGGTGGTGTCGGAAGGCAATGTCGGCCTGATGCAGGCCGTCAAGCGCTTCGAGCCCGACAAGGGCTTCCGCCTCGCCACTTATGCCATGTGGTGGATCAAGGCAGCGATTCAAGAATATATCCTGCGATCCTGGTCCCTCGTGAAGATGGGCACCACTGCGAACCAGAAGAAGCTGTTCTTCAATCTGCGCAAGGCGAAGGGCCGCATTTCAGCCTTCGAGGAAGGCGACCTTCACCCTGACAATGTCAAGCAGATCGCCACCCAGCTCGGCGTGACCGAGCAGGACGTGGTGGACATGAACCGTCGGCTCGGCGGCGACTCGTCCCTCAACGCCCCCCTGCGGGATGAGGGCGAAGGCGGCGGCGAGTGGCAGGATTGGCTCGTCGATCAGGGCCAGAGCCAGGAGCAGGTGCTTGTCGAGGAAGAGGAAGGGCAGAACCGCCTGAAGGCCCTGCGCAACGCGCTCTCCGTCCTCAACCCGCGCGAGCGCCGCATCTTCGAGGCGCGGCGCCTCTCGGACGACCCGATCACCCTGGAGGAGCTCTCCACGGAGTTCGGCGTCTCCCGCGAGCGCGTGCGTCAGATCGAGGTGCGTGCCTTCGAGAAGATCCAGGATGCGGTCAAGAAGAACCTGACCCAGATCGAGACCTCGGCGGCCGAAGCCTAAACCTTTAGAGGCATGCCTATTAAAAAGCCGCGCTCAATGCGCGGCTTTTTGCTGTTGGGAGAATGCTTGGCTTACTGCCACTGGCTGAAGGCGTCGTTGATCACCTGCTCGCCGGAGCCGCCCTTCTCGAAGCTCAAGATCGCCCTCTGCCCGGAGGCCATCCGCACCGGCAGATCGATCCAGTTGCGGCGCACGAACAATTGCGTGTTGCGTGCTATATCGGCCTGCAAATTGGAGAGTCCGATCAGGAAGAGGTTCTCGCGCACGGGCACCGGCAGCCCGGCCACCGGGGTGCCGCGAGCAGCCTCCTCGCTCTTGAACTGCAGGAGACCCACGTCACGGATCACACGGGTGGTGTCGCTCGCGCGGGTCGTGAAGGTGAGCTCAACCGTATGGGAGGCCGGCAGCGTCGTGTCGAGATTGCGCCGCAGCACCATCCTCATGGTGAGACCTGCATCGGCGATGTCCACATTGGCGATCACGGCCCGCTCCAGCGGCTGGCCCTGACCCGGATTGACATCCTCCAGACGCCACGTCACACGCCCGACCTGGGCCTTGGGGGCCGAGGGGTTGGCGGGATCCTCTTCGTAAAACACCGCGCGCTGCGCGACGCCCGCCTCCTGGCGCGGCGGCGGGTTGGGCGTGGCGGCCGGAGGCGTTGCCTGCCCTCCCCCCACGCGCTCGTTGATCTTGGAATCCGCCGGCGGCGTCGCCGGGGCCTCCGCGACCGGGGTCTCGGGGGCGAGGTCCTCGGGCCTGTCGCGCCACAGGAACGCGAAGGCCGCAATCGCCGCAATCACGAGCGCCAGGACGGAGCCGAACACGATGGTGCGCCCGCGGCCCTTGTTCTGCATGGCCGGATGAGGCCGGCTGTCGATCTTGGGCCGGGCCACCGCAGGCTCGGCATAGGAGCCTTCGACCTCGTCATCCGGGGCCGGCTGAGGAGCCGGCGCCCGCAGCCCATGGAATGAGGCTGCGCCGCGCGCGGCTTCAGGCCCCGGCCGGACCGGCTGCTCGTCGGTCGGCGCGGTGGAAAAGTGATCGTCACCGAACCCGGCCAGCGGCGCATAGTCTGCCTCGACCCGGTTGATGGCCTCGTCCAGGGAGCGGCTCTCGTTCTGGATCTCCGCCTCGGACAGCGGCGGATTGAGCGAGCGGAGCTGCGCGATCAGCGCCGTGCGGGCACGCTCGTAGACGGCGTGCCGCTGGTCGGGGTTCTGCTCGGGCAGGCCTTCGACGGCTCGGGCGATGAGGGGGTAATAATCTGCCATTTCTCTTCGGAATGACCCGCCGAGGCTTCGCCGTCAACCCTCAAAGGGGTTCTTCATGAGGATTGTGTCGTCACGCTCCGGCGAGGTGGAGAGCACCGCGACCGGCGCGCCGATCAGCTCCTCGACCCGGCGGACATACTTGATGGCCTGCGCCGGCAGGTCCGCCCAGGAGCGGGCGCCCGCGGTCGAGCCGCTCCAGCCCTCGAACTCCTCGTAGATCGGCTCCACGCGGGCCTGAGCCCCCTGGCTTGCTGGGAAGTAGTCGATGGTCTGGCCATCGAGCTTGTAGCCGACGCCGATCTTGATGGTCTCGAAGCCGTCGAGAATATCGAGCTTGGTGAGCGCGATGCCGTCGATGCCCGAGGTGCGCACCGTCTGGCGCACGAGCGTCGCGTCGAACCAGCCGCAGCGGCGCTTGCGCCCCGTGACCACGCCGAACTCCTTGCCCTTCTGGCCGATCAGCTCGCCGGTTTCGTCGAAGAGCTCGGTCGGGAACGGTCCCTCGCCGACCCGGGTGGTGTAGGCCTTGGCGATGCCGAGCACATAGCCGACGGCCCCCGGGCCGAGGCCCGAGCCGGTCGCTGCCTGCCCGGCTACCGTGTTGGACGAGGTGACGAACGGATAGGTGCCGTGATCGACGTCGAGCAGCGCCCCTTGAGCGCCCTCGAACAGGATGCGCTTGCCGGCGCGGCGCTCGTCGTCGAGCAGGCGCCACACGGCATCCATGTAGGGCAGCACCTTGGGCGCCACGGAGGCGAGCTCCTCGTAGATCGCCTTGGGGGCGAACTCGTCGAGACCGAAGCCGCGGCGCAGGGCATTGTGATGGGTCAGCAGCCGGTCGATCTTCTCCGGCAGGGTGCTCAGGTCGGCCAGATCCATGAGGCGGATGGCGCGGCGGCCTGCCTTGTCCTCATAGGCCGGACCGATGCCGCGCTTGGTGGTGCCGATCTTGGTGCCGGCGCTGCCGCTCTCGCGTAGCGCATCGAGCTCGCGGTGGATCGAGAGAATCAGCGTGGCGTTCTCGGCCACGCGCAGGTTCTCGCGGCTGATCGAGACGCCCTGCTCGGCCAGACGCTCCACCTCGCTGGCCAAGGCATGCGGGTCGAGCACGACGCCGTTGCCGATGACCGACAGCTTGTTCGGACGCACGACGCCGGAGGGCAGAAGCGAGAGCTTGTAGACCTTGTCGCCGATCACAAGAGTATGGCCGGCATTGTGACCGCCCTGGAACCGCACGACCACATCCGCCTGTTCGGACAGCCAGTCGACGATCTTGCCCTTGCCCTCGTCGCCCCACTGGGCGCCCACGACAACCACGTTCGCCATCGCTCAAACCCTCACATGAAAAAGCCCCGGCGCAAGGCCAGGGCTGGGTAAAAACCTTGCAAACCCTCATGGTGGATCATGCGCCTCAGGTCAAGGCGGAATGAGCCCTGCATCCCCGCATCATAAACACCGGAAAGGCGGGAATGTGGTTCTGCATGTTCGACCTCGCATACAGGTTGATCGGAAGTCCAGCGCCTTCGGGCCTGAGGCTGGGAAGCCTCAAGCCGTCAGGTCACTCGAGGGTGGCGCGTTGGGCAGCCCGGCTCGATGCTATGGTGGTGAAGGTGAGAGCCAAGCTGCTCGTCACGCGCGGTTTGTTTCAGCGGACCTGGAGGCATGCCAGATCGGCCACCCGCGATCACAGGCTTGCGAGGCCTGCGGCGGGACCGCTCCTCGCCCCACTGCTGCGACGCCTCGCGAGCGCGCCCCTCGGCGGGCGAGGATGACCACAGATATAGCCAAGGTTAGGAGAATTGTCAAGAACAAAGTGAGAACATACCCGCTGCCCTCCCTCTCCCCTGTGCGGGAGAGGGTGGCCTGCGCAGCAGGTCGGGAGAGGGGACGCGTTCGACCCACTACTCCCCCTCTCCCGGCTCACTCCGTTCGCCACCCTCCCCCGCAAAGGGGGGAGGGTTCACGCGCTCCATCCTGCACGCGATCCCGGCTCGCCTTCGGCGTCCGGGATGACGGATCGGGTGTCATTCCCGGCCGGAGCGCAGCGGAGGGGAAGGGAATCTACCCGTACCCTCCGCGCCATGGATCCCCTTCCCTCGCTGACGCTCGCCGGGGATGACATGCGGGCACCACAGCTGCTTGAACCACAAACCTCATCCTGAGGAGCAGGCTGCAATCGCAGTGATCGGCGCTTTTGCCTCACGCCCGTCCGCGCGCGCTCTTCTCCGTCCGTACCCGGTGCTCGATGAAATTGCGGATCTCGCGGGTGCGCCGAACCGGCTCGAGCACCTCCGCGTCGATGCCGTGGCGCCAGGCGAGATCGAAACGGCTCGGGTCTTTGTCGAGGACCGCGAGATCCTCCGCATAGGAGAGGGCCTCCTCGAGCGTGCGGCAGAAACCCTCCCGCACGAGGATGTCGGTGCGGCGGCTCAGGATGGCCGCAAGTTCGCCGAGAGAAAACTCCGGGTGGTACTGCACGCCCCAGAAGGTGCCGCCGTCGCGGCGGATCTCGGCGGCCTGCACGGGGGAAATCGCGTTGCTCGCAAGCACCGTGCAATCCTCCGGCACGACCGTCACCATGTCGAGATGGATGGCGGGCGCGTCATAGGAAGCCGGACGCCCTTCGAGGAGCGGATGCCCCCTGCCGGCCTCTGTGCGCGTCAGCTTGCGGGCGATGCCGACCTCCCGGCCGAGGGGGTTCTGCTGCACATCGCCGTCTGCCGCGACGGTTGCCACCTGCAATCCCCAGCAGGAGCCGAAGGAGGGCGTGCGGGAGGCGAAAGTCGCCCGCATCAGGTCGATCTGGCGCAGGATCTCGGGCGTGCGGTCGTAGATATTGAGGTGGGAGCCGGTGAGCACGATGGCGTCATAGGATTCGAGCCCCGCCGCATCGGGCAGGTTCGCGCCCTCATCGGTGGGAAAGGCGATATCGCAGACCGCATCCTGGGCAATCCCCTGGATCACCTCCGCGTAGGACTCGGAGAGCGTGAGTCTATAGGCGTCCCTGTGGGCCTGCCTTGCGCCCCGCGTATTGCCCTCAACCACCAGAAACCGTAAGGCCATGCGTGTCACTCGCTTGTCGTTGTGCCGGTTTAGCCGAACGGCGCACGGCGGCAAGTGCAATAAGGTCTGGCCTCCAATGAATATCCTGCAGGCGCTTTGGAAGGGAACATGGGGGCAGGCCTATGTGCTCCTGACCCTCACCACGCTGATGTGGGGCGGCAATGCCGTGGCCGGGCGGCTCGCCGTGGGCGAGGTGTCGCCCATGATGCTCACCTGCCTGCGCTGGGTCATCGTGGTGGTCGTGCTGCTGCCGCTCGTCGGCCGGCAGGTGATTGCCGCATGGCCGCAGATCAGGGAGCGCTGGGTTTTCACAATCCTCATGGGCGCCTTCGGCTTCACCGGCTTCAATGCGCTGTTCTATGCCGCCGCCCACCATACGACCGCAGTGAACCTCACCATCTTCCAGGGGTCCATTCCGGTGCTCGTGCTTCTGGGCACGGTGCTGTTCTTCCACGCCCGCGTGATCCCGCTTCAGGTCATCGGCATGATCGTGACGATCCTCGGCGTGATCCTGGTCTCAGTCAAAGCGGATTTTGAGATTCTCCGGACCCTCGCACTCAACATCGGCGACGTCTGGACGCTGATCGCTTGCGTGTTCTATGCGGGCTATACCCTCGGCCTGCGCCATCGCCCGGCCATTACGGGCCTGACCTTCTTCGCTGCCCTGGCTGCCGTGGCCTTCACGACGTCGCTGCCTCTTCTCGCGATTGAAGCCGCTCAAGGAAACCTGCAGGTCCCGACCGCGAAAGGATGGCTGATCCTGCTCTATGTCGGCCTCCTGCCGTCCCTGCTCTCGCAGGTCTTCTTCATGCGCGGCGTGGAGCTCATCGGCCCGGCGCGGGCGGGCCTTTTCGTGAACCTCGTGCCGGTCTTCGGCGCCCTGCTCGCCGTGGTACTGCTGGGCGAGCCCTTCGCACTCTATCACGCAGGAGGACTCGTGCTGGTGCTCGGCGGCATCTGGCTCGCAGAGAGAAAGCGGTAGAACGGTGCTTGTCATTCCGGGGCGAGCAGTAGCAAGAGCCCGGAATCCATAACCACTGACGTTGCAGAAAGTAACGAGACGCTGATTGCTCCGTTTTGATGCGTCGTGTTTATGGATTCCGGGCTCGGCGCTGACGAGCCGCCCCGGAATGACAGTTGCATCTGACTAATCTGCAAACACCACAGTCTTGCGTCCGTTAAGCAGGATGCGGTCTTCCAAGTGATAGCGCACGGCGCGCGCCAGCACGCGGCGTTCGATGTCGCGGCCTTTGCGCACGAGGTCGTCCGCCGTGTCGCGGTGCGTGATCGACTCCACGTCCTGGGCGATGATCGGACCTTCATCGAGGTCGGACGTCACGTAATGCGCGGTGGCGCCGATCAGCTTCACGCCGCGGGCATGCGCCTGATGATAGGGCTTTGCACCCTTAAAGCTGGGCAGGAACGAGTGATGAATGTTGATGCAGCGGCCTAAGAGCTTCGCGGCGAGCCCGTCCGAGAGCACCTGCATGTAACGAGCGAGCACCACGAGATCGGCCTTCGAGTCGCGAATGATCTCCCAAACCTTGGCTTCCTGCTCGAGCTTCGTATCTTTCGTGACCGGCAGATAGTGGAACGGCACCCTGCCCAGATCCACATGGCTGTAGGTTTCAACCGGGTGATTGGCGATGACGCCGACGGGCTCGAAATCGAGCTCGTCGATGCGCCAGCGGTAGAGCAGATCCGCCAGGCAATGGTCGAACTTCGACACCAGCAGCATGACGCGGCGCTTCTCCGCCGGATCGCGCAAGGTCCATGTCATGGAAAAGCGCTGGCTGAGCGGCGCAAAGCCGCTCTTGAGCGCGTCGATATCGGCCTCGCCCACCACGGGATCGAAGACAACACGCATGAAGAACCGGTCGGTCTGCGTGTCGTCGTATTGCTGCGCGTCGAGGATGTTGAGGCCCGCATCCGACAAGTGCCCCGCCACGGCGGCAACGATCCCAGGCCGATTTGGGCAGGCGAGCGTCAGGACGAAGCGCTGCGACGGAACATGAGCCATAGCGTTACACCTTAGAACCGCACGGCGCGGGCGCGCTTGACCTGCGGGATATCCTCGATCCGGCGCAGGAGCTCGTCGGAGACGGGCTGGTCGACGGACACGAAGCAGATCGCATCGCCGCCGGGCTTATCGCGGCCGAGCGCGAAGGTCGCGACGTTCACACCCGACTCGCCGAGCAGGGTGCCGAAGCGGCCGATGAAGCCAGGCTTGTCATCGTTGCGCACATAGATCATGTGCGGGGCGAATTCGGCATCGACGGCGATGTCGCGGATGTCGACCACGCGGGGTTTGCCGTCCTGAAACACGGTGCCGCCCGCGTGCCGGGCCATGTCCTCCGCGTCGACCACGATGCGGATGAAGCTCTCGTAGTCGCGGGCCGCATTCTCGCGCTTGACCTCTTCCACCATGATGCCGCGATCGCGCGCGACGAGCGGCGCCGACACCATGTTGATGTCCTGCAGGAAGGGACGCAGCACGCCGGTCACGGCAGCGGACGTGAGCGCGCGGGTGTTCATCTCGGCAACATTGCCCTCGTACTCGATGCGAATGCCCTTGATCGGGGCTTCCGTGAGCTGGCCGAGGAAGGAGCCGAGCTTTTCAGCGAGCGCCACGAAGGGCTTCAGGCGCGGCGCTTCCTCGGCGGTGATCGACGGAAAATTCACGGCGTTCTGGATCGCGCCCTGCAGCAGGTAATCCGACATCTGCTCGGCCACCTGCAGGGCGACGTTCTCCTGCGCCTCCGTGGTGGCGGCACCCAGATGCGGCGTGCACACCACATTCGGATGGCCGAAGAGCGGGTTGCTGGTGGCCGGTTCCTCGACGAACACGTCGAAGGCCGCACCCGCCACATGGCCGGAATCGAGAGCGGCGCGAAGCGCGACTTCATCGACGAGGCCGCCGCGGGCGCAGTTGATGATGCGCACGCCCTTCTTGGTCTTGGCGATGTTCTCGGCCGAGAGCACGTTCTTCGTCTTTTCTGTCATCGGCACGTGCAACGTGATGATGTCGGCGCGGCGCAGCAGGTCGTCGAGCTCCACCTTCTCGACGCCGAGCTCAAGCGCGCGCTCGGGCGACAGGAACGGATCGTAGGCGATCACCTTCATGCGCAGGCCGATGGCGCGGTCGGCCACGATGGACCCGATATTGCCGCAGCCGATGACGCCGAGCACCTTAGCCGTCAGTTCGACGCCCATGAAGCGGTTCTTCTCCCACTTGCCGGCCTGTGTGGAGGCGTCGGCCTGCGGGATCTGGCGGGCGAGCGCGAACATCATGGCGATCGCGTGCTCGGCGGTGGTGATGGAATTGCCGAAGGGCGTGTTCATGACGATCACGCCGCGCGCGGTGGCGGCCGGGATCTCCACATTGTCGACGCCGATGCCGGCACGGCCGATGACCTTCAGGTTCTTGGCCTGCTCGAGGATCTTGGCCGTAACCTTGGTGGCGGAGCGGATCGCAAGGCCATCGTAGTCGCCGATGATGGCGGCGAGTTTCTCTTTGTCCTTGCCGAGATCGGGCTGAAAATCGACCTCGATGCCGCGATCCTTGAAGATCTGCACGGCGGCTGGAGAGAGAGCGTCGGAAATAAGAACGCGGGGAGCGGGCATGGTGCACCTCTAATGTGCCGCTCCTTCCACCCTCCCCTTGAGGGGGAGGGTCGGCTCAAAGAGCCGGGGTGGGGTGAACGGCGCCGTCGGTTTGATTGTCTGTGCGTTTTGTCCGAAGGCGACGAAGACGGGCAGTGTTTCCACCCCACCCCGCCGCCCTACGGGCGTCGACCCTCCCCCTCGGATCTCGGGTGTTCCCGAGATCCGCATCCTCAATGCGCAAGTCGGGAACACCCGACTTGCGTCGGGGAGGATGGAAAGCCTCAAGCCGCTTTCGCGAGCTTCGCCTTTTCCTGCGCGAAGGCCCAGTCGAGCCAAGGCGTCAGAGCCTTGAGATCGGATTGCTCCACCGTCGCGCCGCACCAGATGCGCAGGCCCGGAGGGGCATCGCGATAGGCGCCGATATCGAGGGCGACACCCTCCTTTTCGAGCGCCGACACGATACCCTTGGCGACCTGCGTCACGGCCTCGGGGCCCTTCGCGACCACGTCGGGATCGGCGATCACGAGACACACGCTGGTGTTGGAGGCGGTGGCCGGATCCTTGGCGAGGTTGGCGATCCACGGGGTCTTCGCCACCCAGTCGGTGATCACCTTCGCGTTGGCATCGGCCTTGGCGACGAGCGCATTGAGGCTGCCGATGGACTTCGCCCATTCGAGCGCGTCGATGTAATCCTCGACCGCGAGCATGGACGGCGTATTGATGGTCTCGCCCTCGAAGATGCCCTCGATGAGCTTGCCGCCTTTGGTCATGCGGAAGATCTTCGGCAGGGGCCAAGCGGGCTTGTAGGTCTCGAGCCGCTCGACAGCGCGTGGCGAGAGAATGAGCATCCCGTGGGCCGCCTCGCCGCCGAGCACCTTCTGCCAGGAGAAGGTGACTACGTCGAGCTTCGAAAAATCGAGCTTCTGCGCAAAGGCCGCCGAGGTGGCGTCGCAGATGGTCAGGCCCTCGCGGTCGGCTGCGATCCAGTCGGCGTTCGGCACGCGCACGCCGGAGGTGGTGCCGTTCCAGGTGAAGACCACGTCGCGGTTCTTGGTGTCGACCTGCGCCAGATCAGGAAGCTCGCCATAAGGCGCGTTGATCACGCGGGCATCCGGGAGCTTGAGCTGCTTGACCACGTCCGTGACCCAGCCCTCGCCAAAACTTTCCCAGGCCAGCATGTCGACCGGACGGGCGCCCAGCATCGACCACAGCACCATCTCGACGGCGCCGGTGTCGGAGGCGGGCACGATGCCGATGCGGTAATCGGCCGGCACGTCCAGCACCTCGCGGGTGAGGTCGATGGCGAGCTTCAGGCGCGCCTTGCCGAGCTTGGCGCGATGCGAGCGGCCGAGGCTGTCGGTTTTCAGGTTTGCCAAGGACCATCCGGGGCGCTTCGCGCAGGGGCCGGACGAAAAGAAAGGCGCGCGCGGACGCGCGGCGGGCAGGCTTGTCATGTAATCCATCCTCTCAGATGGGCGCCTCTCGGTGGGGAGAGGTGTCCCGCCGACCGGTATGACGGACACGAAAGCCATGGTCAAGGCGATTACTGGAAGATCTGTCGTTGCGGCAGCGATCCAGATTACGAAATCGTAATACAAAACATCGTGTTCAGAAGGATCCGATCCGGGTAATTGGCATATACTGTGCTAGGACAATGTCCGATCTTCCGAACGACAAAGACTGATGGGTTAAGGAGTGAGCATGCGTGTGTCCGGTCAACTCGCTGTCATAGCCATGCTGGGGGCGGCAGGCTTTGGCGGCTGGTACGCCTACAAGGGCGGCCATCTGGCCAATCTGCCCGTGATCGGCGCGTATGTGAGCCAACCTTCCGGTCAGCAGGCCGGCGCTCCGAGAGGCCCAGGGGGCCGCGGCGGTCCCGCCGGCCCGGCAACGGTCGAGGTGGACACGGTCAAGACCGGACGCATCGTGGAAATCCGTGAGGCGGTGGGCACGGTACGTGCCTATGAATCGATCATGGTGACCGCCAAGGTGGCAGGCATCATCGGCGAGATCGGCTTCGATGAAGGCCAAAAGGTCAAGGCCGGCGATATGCTGGTTCAGTTCGATGCCGCCGAGCGCCGCGCCGCCATCGAGCAGGCCGCCGCCGAGGCCAACCGCGCCACGGCGCTCCGGAACGAGATCGCCATCAAGCTCGAGCGTGCCCAGGCCCTGCGCCGCACCGGTGCCGGCACCGAGGCCCAGGTCGACGACCTGACGGCGCAGATGAAATCGCTCGAAGGCTCCATCGCCTCCGCCCAAGCCCAGCGCAAGGCTGCCGAGGCGCGGCTCGAGGAGCTGACGATCCGTGCACCCTTCCCGGGCCGGGTCGGCACCCGTTCGGTGTCGCTCGGCGCCTATGTGGCACCGGGCACCCGGATCACGTCTCTCGACGACCTCTCGAAGGTGCGTCTCGACTTCGCCGTACCGGAGAACCTTCTGGGCCGCCTCAAGCCTGGTCAGACGGTCAACGCCGTCTCTGCAGCCTATCGTGGCCGCACTTTCAAAGGCACGGTCGCAACCATCGATCCGCGGGTCGACCAGACCACCCGCACGGCGCGTCTGACGGCCGAGTTCGACAACCCGGACGAGGCCTTGAAGCCCGGCATGTTCCTGTCCGTATCCCTGGAAGTGTCCACGAGGGATGACGCTGTCGTGGTGCCGGAGGAGGCCGTCGTCAGCGAGGGCCTTCGTCACATCGTCTACCCGGTGAAGGACAACAAGGTGGAGCGTCGCGTCATCACCATCGGCCAGCGCCAGGGCAGCAAGGTCGAGGTGGTGGACGGGCTCAAGACCGGCGAGACCATCGTCGTGCTGGGTGTCCAGCGCGTGCGGCCCGGCGCCGAAGTCATCGCCCGCCCGGTGGGATCCGGCGCGCCTGCCGCGCCTGTTCCGGCTGCCAACCGTGAGCAGCCCTCCCGCTCGTCGCTGAACGTGCCGCAGGCCATCGGCAGCGCGCAGGCGGCCGAGCGGAAGTAAAGCTTTCCTCCCTCCCCCTTGTGGGGAGGGCCGGGG
>Ga0209902_100302_pt1 | contig 65762 bp, 58 predicted proteins | sample FECB27metaG_FD_188304 | JGI IMG/M metagenome (GOLD analysis project Ga0209902, IMG submission 188304) | Cyanobacterial communities from the Joint Genome Institute, California, USA - FECB-27 (SPAdes) (version 2) | ecosystem: Environmental > Aquatic > Thermal springs > Hot (42-90C) > Microbial mats...
GGCGGGCCGCCGAGACGAGCGCCGCCTCGAGCTTCGCCATGCCCTCGTCGAGGATCTCGTCGGAGGCCGTCAGCGGCACGAGGATGCGGATGGCGTTCGCGTGCACGCCGCAGGAGAGCAGCACCAGCCCGTCGCCGAGGGCGGCGGTGGTGACGCGCTTGGTGGCATCGGCATCCGGGTCGTAGGCGCCGCGCGACTTGACGATGTCGAAGCCGATCATCGCGCCGGGGCCGCGGATCGCGGTGATCGGCACCACGTCGTTGCGCGAGGCGATCGCCTTCAGCTTCGCCTTGACGCGCTCGCCCATGGCGTCGGCGCGCTCGAGCAGCTTCTCCTCGGCGATGACGTCGAGGACGGCCAGCGCCGCCGCGCACGCCACCGGGTTGCCGCCATACGTGCCGCCGAGGCCGCCGGGATCAGCGGCGTCCATGATCGCCGCCTTGCCGATGACACCGGCGAGCGGGAAGCCGCCGGCGAGTGACTTCGCCACCGCGATCAGGTCCGGCTCGACGCCGGAATGCTCGATGGCGAACATCTTGCCGGTGCGCGCGAAGCCCGTCTGCACCTCGTCGGCGACGAGCAGGATGCCGTGCTCGTCGCAGATCTTGCGCAACGCCACCAGGAACTCCGTCGGCGCCGGATAGAAGCCGCCTTCGCCCTGCACGGGCTCGATGATGATGGCGGCGACGCGCGACGGCTCGACGTCGGCGCGGAACAGCGTCTCGAGCGCCTTCAGGGCGTCGTCGACGCTGGTGCCGTGATCCGCGATCGGGAATGGCGCGTGGTAGACGTCGGCCGGCATCGGCCCGAACTTGTGCTTGTAGGGCTGCGTCTTGCCGGTCAGCGCCATGCCCATCATCGTGCGGCCGTGGAAGGCGCCGGCGAACGCGATGACGGCCGAGCGGCCGGTGGCGGCGCGGGCGAGCTTGACGCAGTTCTCCACCGCCTCGGCGCCGGTCGTCACGAACATCGACTTCGCCTGGCCCTTGAAGGGCGCGAGCGCGTTCAGGCGCTCGGCGAGCGCGATGTAGGGCTCGTAGGGCACGACCTGGAAGCAGGTGTGGGTGAACAGCGCGAGCTGCGCCTCGACGGCGGCGATCACCTTCGGGTGGCGGTGGCCGACATTGAGGACGGCGATGCCGCCGGCGAAGTCGATGTAGCGCTTGCCCTCGACGTCCCACAGTTCGGCGTTCTCGGCACGCGCCGCATAGACCGGGTAGGGGGTCGACACCCCGCGCGGCACCGCCTTGTGGCGGCGGTCGACGAGGTCGGCGTTGTGGCTCATCGAAGGTCTCCTCGAGGGATCGGCCGGACAGTTGCCTCGCCGCCGACCGTGCACCGGCCGGGCGACGGGACGGCCCGTTCACGGCGCCGGGCGTCCTTCGGGAAGCCTCGACCCGCCACGGGGGGCAAGTCAATGCGGTGTTTGGATCGGCGCCGGCCGCAGCCCCGCCACCGGATGGTCTCGCCGCCGGATGCTCTCGCTGCCGCCGGTGGTTTACGGCCGCCGGGCGCCGGACCCGCCGGCGCCGTCGGTCACTGCGCGGATTCGCGGCTGCGCACCGCGGCGTGCACCAGCTCCGGCAGGGTCGAGACGCCGAGCTTCGCCTTCAGCTGCGAAGCCGTGTTGGCGATCGTCTTGTAGGAGAGCGACAGCTCCTCGGCGATCAGCGCATAGGACTTGCCGTCGGAGAGCAGCTCGAGGATCTCGGCCTCGCGCGGCGTCATCACCGGCCGCGGCGCGCGGCGCTGGCGAGCGCCGTGCAGCACCACCTCGGTGGCGAGGCCGTGGCTGAGATAGGGCCGGCCGCGCAGCACCGCGCCGACCGCCGCCACCAACTCGTCCGGGGCCGTGTCTTTCAGGAGATAGCCGTCGGCACCGGCCTCCAGCGCCCGCGTCACCACCGCCGGCTCGCGGTGCATGGTCAGCACCAGCACGGCCGTGTCGGCGGCGCGGCGCCGGATGCGGTGGATGAGCCTGAGGCCGTCCAGCCCGCCGCCGCGCATCGACAGGTCGACGATGGCGAGCCGCGGCGACCGCTTGAGGAACAGCCGGTAGCCCCGCGCGATCGTCTGCGCCTCGACGACGGGGCCGAGCCCGGCGTCCTCCAGCACGCGGCGACACCCCGCCAGCACGATCGGATGATCGTCGACGACCAGAACCGGCTTGCTCATCGTACCCTTTCCCCGAAACTCACCGGCACGTCGGTCTCCCCCTCACCGTTCTCGGCTGCGCCGCCGTCACCGGCGAGCGGCAGCTCGATCTCGAAGCGCGTGCCGCCCGCCCCGCCGGGTCCCCAGGCGAACGCGCCGCCCAGCGCGCGGACCCGCTCGGCGATGCCCGACAGCCCGTATCCGGCGGGGGCGGCCTTGTCCATGCCGATGCCGTCGTCCTCGACCGACAGGTGCAGGCGCGGCCCGCGCGGCCCCGCCCGCCGCTCACCGAGCTCCACCATGACGATGCGCGGCTCGGCGTGCTTGAGGGCGTTGGTCAGGCACTCCTGCAGGGTGCGGTAGACGGTGAGGTCGCGCGCTTCGCCATAGCCCTCCGCGAGTTCGCCGACGGCGAGGTCGAACAGCACCGGCGGTGCCAGCCGGCGGAACTCGTCGACGAGCCCACCGGCGAGGTCGGCGAGCGGCACGTGGCCGAGCGACATCGGCCGGAGCCGTTGCAGCAGCCGGCGGTTCACCGTCTTCAGGCGGTCGGCGATGTCGGCCACCTCGCGGGCCCGCTCGACGATCTCCGGCGCCCGTGCCGCCCGGCTGCCGCGGGCGATCGTCTCGATCGAGCGGGCGTTGGCGACGATGCCGAACAGGCACGGCCCCGCCTCGTCGTGCAGTTCGCCGGCGACGACGCGGCGCTCGTCGTCCTGGGCGCTGAGGAGGCGCAGGCTGAGCCGGCGGTTCTCGGCGCGGGTCGCGGTGAGCTGCTCGGCGAGCGCGTTGAAATGGTCGGCGATCAGGGCGAACTCGGCATCGCGCGGCCGTGGCAGCCGGGCCCGGTAGTCGCCGTCCTCCAGCCGCGACAGGCCGCGGGCGAACGCCGACAGCGGCGCCAGCGCCCGGCCGACGGCGACGGCGAGCACGAGCAGCACCGCGACGTTGACCGCGAGCGCGATGATCGCCAGCGCCTTCACGTCCTCCCAGACCTCGGCGATCTCGTCGGCCGGCTCGCCGGCGAGCACCACCGTCGCCATCGCCTCGCCGCCGACGACGACGGGAATGCGCAGCTCCGCCGGCGACGCGCCGACGAGCCAGGCGAACCAGTCCGGTGCGCGCTCATGGGCATCGTCGTCGTCGGCGTCCACGGCCACCTTGGCGGCGACCGGCCGGCCGGCGGCGTCGAGCACGAGGATGCGCACGTGGCGCACCGGCATGCCGCTGTGCACCGCCGTCGCCAAGGCCGGCAGCGTCACGTCGGCGCGCATGTCGGCGACGGTCTGGCGGACGAAGCGGGCGGAGGCGTCGAGCGAGGCGGTGATCTCGACGCCGGTGGCGACGCGGGCGTTCACCACCACGACGATGCCGGCGGCGACGATCGCGGCGAGGTTGAGGGTGGCGGCGGCGATCAGGATGCGCCGGCGGATCGGCAGGGCGTGCCAGTGCCGCGAGGCGGCCGCCGCGACGCGGGCCGCCGGGCCGGGAGGTCTGTCCTGAAGACTGTCGTCGCTTTCGCTCACGCCGGCCTCGCCACGCATCGCAGCCGAGCCTAGCGCGCCGTTTGCCGGAGGGACAGGGGCCGCGCGAGCTTCCGTCGACGCCGGGCCGCGTCAGTCTGCCGTCAGTGTGCGGCGGACGGCGCGGGCCCAGCCGGCGAGCTTGCGGTCGCGCTGCTCGGCCGGCATCGACGGCGTGAAGCGGCGGTCGAGCTTCCAGCGCTCGGCGAACACCGAAGGCTCCGGGCAGACGCCGGTCTGCAGGCCGGCGAGATAGGCCGCACCCACCGCCGTCGTCTCCAGCACTTCCGGGCGGTCGACGGGGGCGTCGAGCACGTCGGCGAGGAACTGCAGCGTCCAGTCGCTCGCCACCATGCCGCCGTCGACGCGCAGCACCGTCGCGGTGCCGTCGGCGTCCGGCCAGTCGCGCCGCATGGCGTCGAGCAGGTCGCGCGTCTGGTAGCCGACGCTTTCCAGCGCCGCGCGCGCGAGCTCGCGCGGCGTCGTGCCGCGCGACAGGCCATAGAGCGCGCCGCGCGCGTCCGGGTCCCACCACGGCGCGCCGAGGCCGGTGAAGGCCGGCACCAGGTAGACGTCCTGGGTCGGGTCGGAGGCGGCGGCGAAGGCGGCCGTCTCGGCGGCGGTCCGGATGATTCCGAGGCCGTCGCGCAGCCACTGCACGGCGGCGCCGGCGACGAAGATCGCGCCTTCCAGCGCATAGGTGCGCTTGCCGCCGAGCTGGTAGGCGATGGTGGTGAGCAGCCGGTTGTTCGAGGCGACCGGCGCGTCGCCGGTGTTGAGCAGCGCGAAGGCGCCGGTGCCGTAGGTGGACTTCATCATGCCGGGCGTGAAGCACGCCTGGCCGACGGTCGCCGCCTGCTGGTCGCCGGCGACACCGGCGATGCGGATCGGCCCGCCGAACAGCTCCGGCAGCGTCGTGCCGAAGTCTGCCGCGCTGTCGCGGATCTCCGGCAGCATCGAGGCCGGCACGCGGAAGAGCCGGATCAGCTCGTCGTCCCAGGCGCCGGTGCGGATGTCGCAGAGGAGCGTGCGGGCGGCGTTGGTGGCGTCGGTGGCGAACGTCCGGCCCCCCGTCAGGCGCCACATCAGGAAGGTGTCGACGGTGCCGAAGGCGAGCTCGCCGCGCTCGGCGCGGGCCCGCGCACCGTCGACGTGGTCGAGCACGTAGGCGAGCTTCGTCGCCGAGAAATAGGGGTCGAGGAGGAGGCCGGTCCTGGCCGTCACCATCGGCTCGACGCCATCGGCCTTCAGGCCGGCGCAGAACTCCGCCGTGCGGCGGTCCTGCCAGACGATGGCGTTGTGGACGGCGCGGCCGGTCGTCTTGTCCCAGACGACGGTGGTCTCGCGCTGGTTGGTGATGCCGATCGCCGCGATGTCGGTGCTGGCGAGGCCGGCCTTCGCCATCGCCTGGCGCACCGTGTCGACGGTGGTCGACCACAGGTCCTCCGGGTCGTGCTCGACCCAGCCCGACAGCGGGTAGTGCTGCGGGAACTCGGCTTGCGCGACGGCGACGACGGAGAGATCGGCCGCGAACACGATCGCCCGCGTCGACGTGGTCCCCTGGTCGATGGCGATGAGGTGGGTTGGCATGGGGGGAGGTACTCGCGGTGGGGTCCTCCCCCTGCCAGGGGGGAGGACAGCCTTCGCGCAGCGAAGGCAGGTGGGGGCCCGTCAATCCGGCGCAGAGCCTTTGATTGACGGGCCCCACCCTGGCCGCTTCGCGGCCTGTCCCTCCCCCTGGCAGGGGAGGGACAAACTGCGTCGTCTACCTCACTTCGACTGGGCGTCGGCCCAGGTCTTGATCAGCGTGTCGTAGTCGACCGTCTGACCCTGCGGCTTCTCGTTGGCGAGCTTCACCTGGGGGGCGACGTTGCCCTCCTTCTTGGCGAGCTCGACCCAGTACTCGAGCGGATGCTCCTCGTTGAGCTTCGGCCCGATGTCGCCCTGCACGCCGGCGCGCTCGAGACGCTCCAGCACGCGCTCCTGCTCGGCGCAGAGCGAGTCCATCGCCTCCTGGGCGGTCTTGGCACCCGACGACGCGTCGCCGATCGCCTGCCACCACAGCTGCGCCAGCTTCGGATAGTCCGGCACGTTGGTGCCCGTCGGCGACCACTGCACGCGGGCCGGCGAGCGGTAGAACTCGATCAGACCGCCGAGCTTCGGAGCCCGCTCGGTGAAGCTCTTGTCGCGGATCGTCGATTCGCGGATGAAGGTCAGGCCGACGTGGCTCTTCTTCACGTCCACCGTCTTCGAGGTGACGAACTGGGCGTAGAGCCAGGCGGCCTGGGCACGGTCGACCGGGGTCGACTTCATCAGCGTCCACGAGCCGGCGTCCTGGTAGCCGAGCTTCATGCCGTCGACCCAGTACGAGCCCTTCGGCGACGGCGCCATCCGCCACTTCGGCGTGCCGTCGGCGTTCACCACCGGCAGCCCGTCCTTCACCATGTCGGCGGTGAAGGCGGTGTACCAGAAGATCTGCTGGGCGATCTCGCCCTGGGCCGGAACCGGGCCGGACTCGCCGAAGGTCATGCCGGCGGCGTTCGGCGGCGCATAGGCCTTCAGCCACTCGAGGTACTTCTCGATCGAGTAGACCGCGGGCGCACCGTTGGTGTCGCCACCGCGCGCCACGCAGCTGCCGGTCGGGCGCGACTGCGCATCGACGCGGATGCCCCACTCGTCGACCGGCTTGCCGTTCGGGATGCCGCGGTCGCCGTTGCCGGCCATCGACAGCCAGGCGTCGGTGAACCGCCAGCCGAGCGACGGGTCCTTCTTGCCATAGTCCATATGGCCGTAGACCTTCTTGCCGTCGATCTCGCGGCCGGTGAAGAACTCGGCGATGTCCTCGTAGGCCGACCAGTTGACCGGCACGCCGAGGTCGTAGCCGTACTTCGCCTTGAAGTCGGCCTTGTTCTTCTCGTCGTTGAACCAGTCGTACCGGAACCAGTAGAGGTTGGCGAACTGCTGGTCGGGCAGCTGATAGAGCTTGCCGTCCGGAGCGGTGGTGAACGACTTGCCGATGAAGTCGTCGATATCGAGGTTCGGGTTGGTGACCGCCTTGCCCTCGCCCGACATCCAGTCGGTGAGGTCGCGCGCCTGCAGGTAGCGCCAGTGCGTGCCGATCAGGTCGGAGTCATTGATGTAGCCGTCGTAGATGTTCTCGCCGGACTGCATCTGCGTCTGCAGCTTCTCGACGACGTCACCCTCGCCGATCAGGTCGTGCGTCACCTTGATGCCGGTGATCGCGGTGAACGCCGGCGCCAGCACCTTGGACTCGTACTCGTGCGTGGTGATCGTCTCGGAGACGACCTTGATCTCCATGCCGGCGAGGGGCTTCGCGGCATCGATGAACCACTGCATCTCGGCTTCCTGGTCGGCGCGCGACAGCGTCGACAGGTCGCCGATCTCGGCGTCGAGGAACGTCTTCGCCGCGTCCATGTCGGCAAAGGCGGGGCCCGCCGCCAGCATCAGGGCAAACGCCCCGACCGAACTCATCAGATGATATCGCATCACGGTTCCTCCCAGGGTTATCTTCGAACCTGCGGCCCCGCCGCCCCTTGAACGGTGGGTCCACCTCTTGCTGCGCCGGCCGGCTCTCCCACCGGTCGCGTCGCACCAGATCTCTTCACGGGCCGCCGGCGGCAGCCCGAATTTCACACCCAGCGAAAGACGCCGAGCGCCCACACCGCGCAGACAACGAGCGCCCACCACAGGTCCTGTCCCGCCAGCCCCAGCCAGGCGAGCGTGATGAAGGCGCTGCCGAGCAGCGAGACGAAGAAGCGGTCGCCGCGGGTCGTCTCGATGCCGAGGATGCCGTAGCGCGGGCTACCGCCGGGCACCGCCCACTCCCACAGCGTCATGCCGACGAGCATCGCGGCGATCACCAGGAAGAACGTCGCCGTCGGCCACGTCCACGCCATCCATGAGAAGTCCATCGACACTGCCGGCCTCCTCAAACCCGCCCGAGGGCGAAGCCCTTGGCGATGTAGTTGCGGACGAACCAGATGACGATCGCGCCCGGGATGATGGTCAGCACGCCCGCCGCGGCGAGCACGCCCCAGTCCATGCCGGCCGCCGACACGGTCCGCGTCATGATCGCCGCGATGGGCTTAGCGTCCGTCGTCGTCAGCGTGCGGGCGAGCAGCAGCTCCACCCACGAGAACATGAAGCAGAAGAAGGCGGCGACGCCGATGCCCGACGCGATCAGCGGCATGAAGATCTTCACGAAGAACTTCGGGAACGAGTAGCCGTCGATATAGGCCGTCTCGTCGATCTCGCGCGGCACGCCCGACATGAAGCCTTCGAGGATCCACACGGCGAGCGGCACGTTGAACAGGCAGTGGGCGAGCGCCACGGCGAGGTGAGTGTCGATCAGCCCGAACGCCGAATAGAGCTGGAAGAACGGCAGCGCGAACACCGCCGGCGGCGCCATCCGGTTCGACAACAGCCAGAAGAACAGGTGCTTGTCGCCGAGGAAGCGGTAGCGCGAGAAGGCGTAGGCGGCCGGCAGCGCCACCGCCAGCGAGATCACCGTGTTCATCACCACGTAGATGATCGAGTTGATGTAGCCGGAGTACCAGCTCGGATCGGTGAAGATCACCATGTAGTTGGCGAACGTGAAGGTCTGCGGCCAGAGCGTCACACCGCTGACGATCTCCTGGTTGGTCTTGAAGCTCATGTTGACGAGCCAGTAGATCGGCAACAGGAGAAACAGGATGTAGAGCGTGGGGACGATCGCCCGGGCGCGCATCAGCGGTTCTCCCCGTGCATCGGCGGCCGCTTGCCGGTCATCACCGTGTAGAAGATCCACGAGAACAAGAGGATGATGAGGAAGTAGACGATCGACATCGCCGCCGCCGGGCCGAGGTCAAACTGGCCGATCGCCATCTTGACGAGGTCGATCGACAGGAAGGTCGTATCGTTGCCGGGCCCGCCGCCGGTGACGACGAACGGCTCGGTGTAGATCATGAAACTGTCCATGAACCGCAGCAGCACCGCGATGATCAGGACGTGCTTGATCTTCGGCAGCTGGATGAAGCGGAAGATCGACAGCCGCGAGGCACCGTCGATCCGCGCCGCCTGGTAGAAGGCGTCGGGGATCGAGCGCAGGCCGGCATAGGCGAGCAGCACGACGAGGCTCGTCCAGTGCCAGACGTCCATGATGACGACCGTCACCCACGCCGAGACGAAGTCCTGCGTGTAGTTGTAGGGGATGCCGAGGTTGTTGACGGCAGCACCCAGCAGACCGATGTCGCCGCGGCCGAACACCTGCCAGATGGTGCCGACGACGTTCCACGGAATGAGCAGCGGCAGCGCCATCAGCACGAGGCAGACCGAGGCCCAGAAGCCGCTCCTCGGCATCGTCAGCGCGATCGCCACGCCGAGCGGAATCTCGATGACGAGGATGATCGCCGAAAAAGCGATCTGGCGCAGGAGCGCGTCGTGGAAGCGCGAGGAGGCGAGCAATTCCTCGTACCATTCGGTACCGGCCCAGAAGAACTGGTTGTTGCCGAAGGTGTCCTGCACGGAATAGTTCACCACCGTCATCAGCGGGATGATCGCCGAGATCGCCACGATGACCAGCACCGGCAGGACGAGGAACCAGGCCTTCTGGTTGACGGGCTTGTCCATCAGGCTGCCTCCCCCGCAACGCGCCGGCCGTCGGCGTAGACGTGCACCCGGCCCGGATCGAAGACGGCGCGGACGCCCGCGCCCTCGAGGCTGGAATCTTCCGGCAGCACCGCGGCGAGCGGCCGGCCGGCGAGGCTGAGCTTGGCGACCTTGAGGCGGCCGATGTCGTCGATGCGGACGATCTCGACGGGCACGCCCTCGCCCTTGGTCGACAGCCGCACGTGCTCCGGCCGAACGCCGATCTCGATGCGGGCCGCCTTTGGCAGGGCGGCGTAGCGGGCGCCGAGCGGAACCGTCGTTCCCTCGACGAGGGCGTTGGCGCCGTCCACCGCCGCCGGCAGCACGTTCATACCCGGCGAGCCGATGAAGTAGCCGACGAAGGTGTGCTCCGGCTGGTCGAACAGCGCCTGCGGCGGGCCGATCTGGACGACCTCGCCGTCGTACATGACGACCACCGTGTCGGCGAAGGTCAGCGCCTCGGTCTGGTCGTGTGTCACGTAGATCATCGTGGCGCGGCTCTGGGTGTGCAGGCGCTTCAGCTGGGTGCGCAGCTGCCACTTCAGATGCGGGTCGATGACGGTCAGCGGCTCGTCGAACAGGATCGCCGCGACGTCCTCGCGCACGAGGCCGCGGCCAAGCGAGATCTTCTGCTTCAAGTCCGCGGTGAGGCCGCTGGCGTTGCGGTTCAGAAGTGGCGTCAGCTCCAGCATCTCGCCGATCGTCGCCACCCGCCGCTCGATCGTCGCCCGGTCGACGCCGCGGTTCTTCAGCGGGAAGGCGAGGTTCTCGGCCACCGTCATGGTGTCGTAGATGACCGGGAACTGGAACACCTGGGCGATGTTGCGCCGCTCGGTCGCCAGGTTGGTGACGTCCTTGCCGTCGAACAGAACCCGCCCGTGGCTCGGGTGGACGAGGCCGGAGATGATGTTGAGCAGCGTCGTCTTCCCGCAGCCCGACGGACCGAGCAGCGCATAGGCGCCGCCGTCGCGCCAGGCGAGGTCGAGCTTCTTCAAGGCATAGTCGGCCGGCACCTTCGGGTCGGCCCGATAGGCGTGGGCGAGGTCGGAGAGGTCGATGCGGGCCATCGGTTTCCCCTCAAGCCGCCGCGGCGCGCGACGGCGCGGCGACGAGGCGCTCGCCGGCGCCGAACACGAACATGCGGTGCGGGTCGACGAAGACCTCCACCGGGGCGCCGGGCGACAGGTCGTGCACGCCGTGGGCGAGCGCCACCCAGGTGTGGGCGCCGTGCGTCAGGTGGACGAAGCTCTCCGAGCCGGTGATCTCCACCGCCCGGACCGTGCCCGACAGCGCCACCGCATCGGCGTTCGGCCGGCGCAGATAGAGGTGGTTGGGGCGGAAGCCCAGCGTCACTGCGCCCTCGCCGACGACGGCGAGGGGACCTGCCGGCGGCAGCGCCGTGCCGTCTGCGAGCACCACCGCGCCGGCCCGGCCGGTGGCGGCGACGAAGTTCATCGGCGGATCGGAGAAGGTCTCCGCCGTCACCTTGTCGGTCGGCCGCCGGTAGACCTCGAGCGTCGGGCCGAACTGGGTGACGCGGCCCTTCGCCAGCGTCGCCGTCGAGCCGCCGAGCAGCAGCGCCTCGGTCGGCTCGGTGGTGGCGTAGACGAAGATCGCGCCGGAGGCCGAGAAGATCTTCGGCAGCTCCTCGCGCAGTTCCTCGCGCAGCTTGTAGTCGAGGTTGGCGAGCGGCTCGTCGAGCAGCACCAGGCCGGCCTCCTTGACGAGGGCGCGGGCAATCGCCGTGCGCTGCTGCTGGCCGCCGGAGAGCTCGAGCGGCAGGCGCTGCAAGAGTGGCCCGAGGCGCAGCAGGTCGGCTGCCTCGTGCACGCGCTTGTCGATCTCCGCCTTCGGCCGGCCGGCGACGCGCAGCGGCGAGGCGATGTTCTCGTAGACCGTCAGCGACGGGTAGTTGATGAACTGCTGGTAGACCATCGCGACGTTGCGCTTCTGCACGGCCACGCCGGCGACGTCCTTGCCGTCCACCAGCACGCGGCCGGTGGTCGGCTTGTCGAGGCCGGCCATCAGCCGCATCAGCGTCGTCTTGCCCGACAGCGTCGGCCCGAGCAGCACGTTGAGCGAGCCGGCGGCGAGCGTCATCGACACGCCGGAGATGTGCGTGTCGCGCCCGACCGACTTGCCGACGTCTTCGAGGGTGAGCTGCATTCCGGTCCTCTCAGGCCGCCGGCAGGGCGGCGGCGCCGCGCGCGGCGGTCATGTGCTCCTCGAGGGCGGCGGCCTCCTCGGCGGTGAGCCGGAGGCCGAGCTTGGAGCGCCGCCACAGCACGTCGGCCGCCGTCTGCGCCCATTCGTAGGTCATCAGATAGGAGACCTCCCGCTCGGTGAGGTCGGAGCCGAAGACGCGGCCGAGGTCGGCGGCGGTCTTCGTCCCCTCGAGGATGAGGCGGGCGCGCGTGCCATAGGCCCGCACCAGCCGCAGCGCATGCGCCGGTGCCAGGAACGGGTGCTCGCGCCTGAAGCTCTCGGCCAAGGCCACCGCCCCGTCGTGGGGGAAGTCGCCGCCCGGCAGCGCCGCCGTCGCCGTCCACGCGGGGCCATGCGGCAGGTGGTGGGCGAGCTTGTCGAGCACCGCCTCGGCGAGCCGTCGGTAGGTGGTGATCTTGCCGCCGAAGACGTCGAGGAGCGGCGCCCGGCCTTCAGGCGCCTCGAGCTCCAGCACGTAGTCGCGCGTCGCCTCCTGCGCCTTCGAGGCGCCGTCGTCATAGAGCGGGCGGACGCCGGAATAGGTCCAGACGATCTGATCGCGCGTCACCGGCGTGCGGAAATACTCGCTCGCCGCACTGACGAGATAGTCGATCTCGTCGGAGGCTATCGCCACCGCGCCGGGGTCGCCGTGATAGTCGCGGTCGGTGGTGCCGATCAGCGTGAAGTCGCGCTCGTAGGGGATGGCGAAGACGATGCGGCCGTCGCCGTTCTGGAAGATGTAGGCGCGGTCGTGGTCGTAGAGCTTGCGCACGACGATGTGGCTGCCCTTGACGAGGCGAACGTGCGCCGGCGCGTTCGCCCGGATGGCGCCGGCGAGCACCTCGCCCACCCACGGGCCGGCGGCGTTGACCAGCGCGCGGGCGGCGATGGTCTCCACCCGCTCCGAGCCCTGCGCCCGCACGCTGACGCGCCACAGTCCGCCGTCGCGATCGGCGCCGACGCAGCGCGTCCGCGTCGCGATCGTCGCCCCGCGCGTCGCCGCATCCATCGCGTTCAACGCGACGAGGCGCGAATCCTCGACCCAGCAGTCCGAATACTCGAAGCCGCGACGATAGCCGGGCTTCAGCGCCGCGCCTGTCGGGTCGCGGGTAAGGTCGAGGGTACGCGTCGCGGGGAGGATCTTGCGGCCGCCGAGGTGGTCGTAGACGAACAGGCCGAGGCGCAGCAGCCACTTCGGGCGCAGGCCGTCGTGGTGCGGCAGCACGAAGCGCAGCGGCCAGATGATGTGCGGCGCGAGCTTCAACAGCACCTCGCGCTCGAGCAGCGCCTCGCGCACCAGCCGAAACTCGTAGTGCTCGAGATAGCGAAGGCCGCCGTGGATGAGCTTGGTGGAGGCCGACGAGGTGGCGCCGGCGAGGTCGCCCTGTTCGCAGAGATAGACCTTCAGGCCACGGCCGGCGGCGTCGCGCGCGATGCCGCACCCGTTGATGCCGCCGCCGATGATGGCGAGGTCGTAAGCCGCAGCTGGCACGCCGTTTCCCCGTCGCGCGCACGATTGGGCCACCGGCCTCGGCGCGTTGTTTGTTTCACGAGGGACGCTAAGCGAAAACGAAACCGCGCGCAATAAGCCTCAAAGCGAAAGCTAACCGAAAATAATGCTGCACTGCACGAAACCTTTCGGCACTGCAGCGTAGTGCTGTCAGGCCTCGCCGGGAAGGCCCGGCGCCGGCGGTGCGCCCGCCATCGCCTCGATCACCTCGACGCCGTGGGAGTGGCACATCTCGGCGAACGGCTGCGAGGTCAGCCGGTCGGTGACGAAGGCGTCGACTTCGGAAACATGGGCGATGCGGATCGGCGCCGAGCGCTCGAACTTCAGCCGGTCGGCGGCGAGGATGACCTTGCGCGCGTTGTCGATGATCGCCCGCGACACCCGCACCTCGCGATAGTCGAAGTCGAGCAGGACGCCGTCCTCCTCGATCGCCGAGGCGCCGATGACGGCGTGGTCGACCCGGAACTGGCGGATGAAATCGACCGCCGCCGAGCCGACGACGCCGCCGTCCGAGCGCCGCACCGGCCCGCCGGCGACGATCACCTCGATTCGCGGGTTGCGGTACAACAGGTTGGCCACGTTGAGGTTGTTGGTGATGACGAGCAGGCCCTGGTGGCCCTGCAGCGCCCGCGCCACTTCTTCCGTTGTCGTGCCGATGTTGATGAACAGCGACGAGTTGTCGGGGATCAGCCGCGCCGCCGCCTCGCCGATCGCCCGCTTCTCGTCGGCGGCGATGAAGCGGCGGGCGTCGTAGCCGACGTTCTCGACGCCCGACGAGATCACCGCGCCGCCGTGCACCCGCGACAGCAGCCGCTGGTCGCACAGCTCGTTCAGGTCCTTGCGGATCGTCTGCGGCGTTACCGCGAAGCGGCCGGCGAGCTCGTCGACGCCGACCCGGCCATGCGCGCGGGCGAGCGCCAGGATGTCGCCCTGGCGCGGCGAAAGAGCGTTCATGGCGGCGTCCTCCCCTGCGGCGCTTTCCGCCGTCGTGCGGGGCTCAATTTAGGGGAGTTTCGCGCCTGCGCAAAGCGAACCGAACGAAGCCAATGCGAAGCTTGCGGGCGAAGATCGCCTTCGCCCGCTCGCCTCAGGTGCGCTCGAAGCCGCGCCACAGCTCCCAGTCGGTTACGCGGCGGTCGTACTCGAACTGCTCCCAGCGCGCCGTATGCAGGTAGTGCTCGATGACATCGTCGCCGAACGCTTCCCGCAGCATCTCCGACTTCTCGAGCTCGCCGATCGCCTCGCGCAGGGTCTTCGGGATCTCGCGCACGCCGGTCTTGCCGTAGTTGTCGCCCGACTGCATCGGCTCAAGCTCCATCTTCTTGTCGATGCCGTCGAGGCCGGCGGCGAGCAGCGCCGCGAAGGTGAGATAGGGGTTGATGTCGCCGCCCGGCATCCGGCACTCGACGCGCAGCGCCTTGCCGGCACCGCAGAGGCGGAAGCCGGCGGTGCGGTTGTCGATGCTCCACACCGCCTTCGTCGGCGCAAACGTGCCGGCCTGGAAGCGCTTGTAGGAGTTGATGTAGGGCGCCAGGAAATAGGTGAGGGCGCGGGCGTGGTGGAGCTGGCCGGCGAGGAACTGCCGGCACATCTCCGACATCCCGTGCTCGCCCGCCGGGTCATAAAACAGCGGCTTGCCGGAGGCCTTGTCCCACAGGCTCGCGTGCACGTGCGCCGAGTTGCCGGCGACGTTGTAGTCGTACTTCGCCATGAAGGTGATCGAGACGCCGTGCTGGTCGGCGATCTCCTTCATGCCGTTCTTCAGGATCGAGTGGCGGTCGGCCATCTCGACCGCCTCGCCGTAGCGCACGTTGATTTCGGACTGGCCCGGGCCCCACTCGCCCTTGGAGTTCTCGACCGGGATGCCGGCACCCTCGAGACCATTGCGGAAGGCGCGCAGCAGCGGCTCCTCGCGGCTCGTCTGCAGGATGGCGTAGTCCTCGATGTAGTAGCCGGAGGTCTCGAGCTTCTTGTAGCCCTTCTTCGCGGCTTCCGCGTAACTGTCCTTGAAGATGTAGAACTCGAGCTCGGAGGCGAGCGCCGCCGTCCAGCCGCGCTGGGCGAGCTTTTCCGTCTGCTTCTTCAGCATGGCGCGCGGCGAATAGGGGATCGGCTCGCCGTGATGGTCGTTGACGTCGCACAGCACCAGTGCGGTGCCCGGCAGCCACGGCGTCAGGCAGAGCGTCGACATGTCCGGTTTCAGCACGAAGTCGCCATAGCCCGCCGCCCAGCTCGTGCCGGCGTAGCCCTGCACCATCTCGTTGTCGATGTCGGTGGCGAGCAGGTAGTTGCAGGCGTGCGTCTCTTCGTAGGCGCCCTGGACGAAGTAGCGGGCCGACATCCGCTTGCCGGCGAGGCGCCCCTGCATGTCGACGAAGGCGGTGACGACGGTGTCGATCGTCTTGTCGTCGACGAGTTCGCACAGGCGCTCGAAGGTCAGGTTGCCGGCCATCATGGTCCTCGTCGGATCGTTTTCCCCCGGCCGCTCGCGGGCCGCGGCCCGATGCGTAGCACGGCCGCCCCTGACAAGGTCAATCGCGGCGCACGCAGAGCCGGGAAAGACTGGAGCGGCAGGCACGGCGGGACCAAGCCGCCGCCCCGCCCTATCCTTAGCCGGCTCGCACCGTCACGCGGCCTTCACGGTGCGCTATCAAGGTGCCGGCCGACACGCCGGCGGGGCGCCGGTCGATGCGGGGGTCTTCATGCAGCAGCAGCCGTCCAGTCACGCGAGCCATGCGCACGTCGCCGGCCGGACCGTGCAGCACTACATCGACGAGCGCCCGGCCTGGCCCGACGGCACCCCCGTCCCGGTAACGCCGATGACGGCGATGCAGTGGCGCATCTGGGGTCTCGCCGCCGCCGGCAAGTTCTTCGAGGGCCTCGTCGTCTTCATGACCGGCGTGGCGATGCCGCTGATCGCCAACGAGTTCGGCCTCGGCGCAGTCGAGCACGGCGTCGTCGGGGCGGCCTCGCTCGCAGGCATCCTCGTCGGGGCGCTGCTCCTCGGCGGCCTCGCCGACCAGTTCGGCCGCAAGCTGATGTTCATCACCGAGATGGTGCTGTTCATCATCTTCCTGGTGCTGTTGTCGCTGGCGCCGAGCTACGCCTGGCTCGTCGTCTTCCTGTTCGGCATCGGCCTCGCCCTCGGCTGCGACTATCCGACGGCCCACCTCATCATCTCCGAGAGCATCCCGACCACTGCCCGCGGCCGCCTCGTACTCGGCGCCTTCGCCTTCCAGGCGGTCGGCGCCCTCGTCGGCACTGCCGTCGGCTATGTCGTCCTCACCCTCGATCCCGACGTCACCGCCTGGCGCTGGATGTACGCCTCCGCCATCATCCCCGGCGCCATCGTGCTCGCCGGCCGCTTCTTCGTCACCGAAAGCGCCCCCTGGCTGTTCGCCCGCGGCCGCCACCGCGAGGCGGAGCGCGAAACCGCCCGCCTCCTGCAGCGCAAGCCCGCCTATCCGAAGAAGGTGGTGCTCGCCCCGCCCCATCCGCGCCATGCCGGCGAAGCGGGCGACAGCGGCTGGATGGCCCTGTTCACCTCCAGGAACCGCCGCGCCACCATCCTCGCCTCGGTGCCGTGGTTCCTGCAGGACCTGTCCACCTACGGCATCGGCATCTTCACGCCGACCATCCTCGCCGCAACGCTCGGCCACGACAGCGCCAACGCCCGCAACATCGCCGAGATCATCCAGAACGACGTCTCCGCCGCCGAGGGCGCCGCGATGATCGACGTGCTCTTGATCGTCGGCATCATCTTCGCCGTGCTGTTCGCCGACCGCGTCGGCCGCATCCCGCTGCAGATCCTCGGCTTCATCGGCTGCGCCGCCGGGCTCTTGATCGCCTCCTTCGCCGCCTACTACGACGGCGCGATGGCGACCGCGCTGATCTTCATCGGCTTCATGCTGTTCAATTTCATGACCAACCTCGGCCCGAACGCCCAGACCTACCTGCTCGCCGGCGAGGTCTTCCCGACCGCCATCCGCGGCAAGGGCGCGGGCTTCGCCGCCGCCTTCGCCAAGATCGGCGCCGTGCTCACCGCCTTCGGCTTCCCGATCCTGTTGTCGGCCATCGGCCAGCAGGCGCTGCTCTACGGCCTCGTGGCGATGTCGCTCTTGGGCGCCGCCGTCACCTGGTGGTTCCGCATCGAGACCACCGGCGTCACCCTCGACGACGTCGGCAAGCACGGCCACCACGGGCACAAGGTGCCGACCGTGCCGGCCACGGAGCGCGCGACGGTGGAGCTCTGAAGGGCTGTCGGCTCTGTGACCACGAGGCAACTTGAGCCGCCAGCATCCGCTCTCACGATTCGAAGGCAGTTAAGCAGAACGCGAATACAAAAACAGCGATAGATCCAATTCCGAACGCGGTAAACTGCCATATGCCGTATTGTCTATAGTGACTAGATAGTAGTGGCCTTTCGTGTGTGATGTGGATTCCTTCCTCTAAAATTCCGGAGAGTGAAAACAGTGCCAAGAGTCCAGACAATATGGACATGCAGAAGCAGATTAGAGCAACCACAAGAATACCTACAAAATCACTGGCAAACACATCCTTAAATGCGAGCATGCCCGCGAGAATCGCCGTTCCAAAGGCAGAGGAAAGGGCAAGAATTTGCTTCGTGCTATCGTGAGCGAGTTCCACCGCTACCTGTTTGTGATCGGCGGCAGTTCCCACGCCCTCTCCGCGTCTCATTCTACGCATTCGCATAGCGTGAGTCATTGTTTTCAAAACTAGCAGAACGGCGGGAGTGGTGGCGGGCACATGAAGGTGAAAAGCTTTTCATTAGTCGTGAAAAAAATCCGCCTATCGCCTACTCGTAGTCCCTCTGCGGGGCTGGCCTTGCCCTCTCGCGCCCTTTCTACACATCGCATCGCTAGCCTTCTCGCGTAAAGTCTCGCGTCGTAAAGGTTGCGATCCCGCTCTCGACTAGAATATCTACGGCCAGATGGCTCAAGCCGTCCAGCTCCGCCCCCACTTAGTATATGGTCAATGATGCTTTCGCAAAGTCTCCTAACAATTTTTGCGTCTTCGCTTCGAACAACAAGCCCCCTCTGGTACGAGATGTATTCAAACTCTTCGATTAACTGACTTTCGACCGCCAACGGACTCAGTCCGTATATGTTCTGAATCCTAGATCGCTCAAGCGTTTCTGTTGTCATGGAGCACTCCCCTGGCTACTCCTGATAACGTATGCTAACAACCTTCTAGCTCAAATGGCAACAGACTCCGCATTCGGTAGGCCGATAGCAGAATCCCTATCAAGATTCGGAGGATACGCTCCGGCCGTAAAGATCGCTCATCAAGTGCTCACGCCGCCGCCTTCGCTCCGCCCGCCGCGTGCCAGAGCTCGGCCACCCGCGGGAACGCCTCGGTGCCGTGCCGCACCCGCTTCTCCTCCGTCACGTCGCCCCAATCGACGATCGCCGTCTTGTAGGCCGGCCGTGCGGCGATCCGCCGGTACCAGCGCTCGAGGTTGCCGAGGTGCGCCCACAAGGGCGCCATCATGAACGACTCGAGCCGGCGCACGTAGACGACGAGCGCCATGTCGGCCATCGAATAGCCGTCGCCAGCGAGGTACTCGGTCCGGCCGAGCGTCTCGTCCATCTCCTCGAACAACTTCCGGAAGGTGGCGATCGAGCCCGGCAGCAGCGGCGAATCGAGGCCCGCCTCGATGTTGGTCTGGTCGTTCTTCTTGCGGACGCCGTCCTTCATGGTGGCGTAATATTCGGAGAGCTTCTCCTTCTCCTTCTCCTTGTAGATGAAGCGGTTGACGATGCAGACGCCGACCGTCCGGCTCGCGACGTGCACGCTCTCGTCGATCCGCCGCATCCACAGCCGTGCCCGCGCCCGCTCCACCGGCGAGGCGGGCCGGAGCGGCCGCTCCGGGAAGACGTCCTCGAGATATTCGAGGATGACGAGGGATTCCGGGATCGCCACGCCGTCGTGGATGATCGTCGGCACCAGGCCCTTCGGGTTCAGTGCGTGATAGTTCGGCGGCAGGTTGCCGACGTCGCCGCGCGCGGTGTCGACGATGACGCTCTCCCAGGCGATCGCCTTCTCGTCGAGGGCGAGGCGCACGCGCTGGGCGGCGGTGGAGCGGTCATAGTGGAAGAGCGTCAGCTTCGGCGTGTCCATGGGCGTGTCCTCGAACGAATGGGGCGTGCTCCGCCCTCGTCTCGACTTGGCGAAAGGATGCGACGGCGTCAGACGTTGAGCAGCAGGTACTCCCGCTCCCAGCTCGAGATGACGCGGTTGTAGAGCTGCCACTCGAAGCGCTTCACCTCGGTGAAGGCGTCGACGAAGCGGCCGCCGAGGACGCGCCTGAGCGGCTCGGCCGCCTCGAACATCGACAGCGCGTCGTGCAGGTGGCGCGGCAGCGCGAACGGCAGCGTGTGGGCGTCGATCGACACGATCGGCGCCGGCTCCCGCGCTTCTTCCAGCCCGATCAGCCCGCAGGCGAGGGTGGCGGCGGTGGCGAGATAGGGGTTGGCGTCGGCACCGACGACGCGGTTTTCGATGCGGCGCGCTTCCGGCGGCGCGTCCGGCACGCGCAGGCCGCAGGTGCGGTTGTCGCGGCCCCAGTGGACATTGATCGGCGCGTCGGATTCGAGCCGGATGCGGCGGTAGGAGTTCACGTTCGGGCAGAACAGCGGCATCGCCGTCGGCACGTGGCGCTGCAGGCCGGAAACGTAGTGCAGCAGCGCCGCCGAGTCGGCGCCGTCCGCCTCGACGAAGATGTTGCCGCCGTCCGAGCGGCGCACCACCGACTGGTGGATGTGCATGGCCGATCCCGGCTCGTTGACGTGCGGCTGCGCCATGAAGGTGGCGAACATGCCGTGCCGCATCGCCGCCTGCCGCGCCGTCCGCTTGAACAGGAAGGCCTGGTCGGCGAGCTCCATCGGGTCGCCGTGGCGGAAGTTCATCTCGAGCTGCGCCGGCCCGCTCTCGTGGGCCATCGTGCCGATCTCGATGCGCGAGGCCTCGGCGAAGGAATAGATCGCCTCCACCACCGGGTCGAACTCGTTCGCCGCCTCGATGCCGTAGGCCTGGCGGCCGCTCTCGGCGCGTCCCGACTGGCCGGGCGGCGCCGTCAGCGGCAGGTCGTGGTCGACCGACTTGGCGACGAGATAGAACTCGATCTCGGGTGCCACGATCGGCTTCAGCCCCCGCGCCGCATAGGCGTCGAGCACGGCGCGCAGCACCGAGCGCGGCGCATAGTCGACCGGAGTGCCGTCGGTGAAGGCGCAGTCGCAGATCACCTGCGCGGTGGGCAGGCCGTACCAGGGGACAATGCGGATGGTGCCGACGTCCGGCACGGCGCGGATGTCCTGGTCGATCTCGGCGGCGACCTTGGTGTCGTCGACGGAATCACCCGTGACGCCCTGGATCAGCACGTGCTCCGGCAGGCGCAGGCCGGTGTTGGAGAAGGCACGGATGAAGTCCTCGCGCGGCACGATCTTGCCGCGCATCATCCCGTTCATGTCGGGGACGATGCACTCCACCTCGTCGATGTTGAGGCGCCGGAGCCAGGCGATGCATTCGGCGGGATTGGTCGGCACGTCGGTGGTCGGCATGGAAGGCTCCGGCGCAGTCTCTCCCGCCAGTGTGCGCCGCCCGCCCCCCGCCCGTCGAGAGCGGCAGGGCCGCTCACCCCCAGACGCTCACCCTCGGACGCTCCCCCCGACGCTGACCTTCAGACGCTCACCTGCATGCCGATCTCCACCACCCGGTCGGTCGGGATCTGGAAATAGTCGGTGGCGTCGCTGGCGTTGCGGGCGAGCACGATGAACAGCCGGTCCTGCCACAACGGCATGCCCGATTTCGGCGATGGCCGGATCGACCGCCGCGACAGGAAGAACGACGTCTTCAGGATCTCGAACTTCCAGCCGAGGCGCCGGCAGATCTGCAGCGCCCGCGGCACGTTCGGCTCCTCGACGAAGCCGAACTGCATCGTCACCTTGCTGAAGTGCTCGGAGACCGGCGTGATCGAAACCCGCTCGCCCTCGCCGACGCGGGGCGCGTCGCTCGACAGCACCGTCAGGATGACGTTGTGCTCGTGCAGCACCTTGTTGTGCTTGAGGTTGTGCATCAGCGACGACGGCGCGAAGGCCGGGTCGCTGGTGAGGAACACCGCGGTGCCCGGCACGTGGTGCATGTTGCGCTTCTCGAGGCTGGCGATGAGGTCGGCGAGTGGCACTTCCGTCCGCCGCGTCTTCTCCACCAACAGCCGCGAGCCCCGCCGCCAGGTCAGCATCACCAGCACGATCAGGCCGGCGACCAGCAGCGGCACCCAGCCGCCGTGGTGCACCTTCAGGAGGTTGGCCGACAGGAACGCCACGTCGATGACGAGGAACGGCACGATCACCGCCACCGCCGCTGCCAGCGGCCACTTCCACACCTTCCAGACGACGACGAAGGCCATCAGCACCGTCACCACCATCGTCCCGGTGACGGCGATGCCGTAGGCGGAGGCGAGCGCGGCCGAGGAGCCGAACATGCCGACGAGGAGGACGACGCCGACGAACAGCATGAGGTTCACCTGCGGCACGTAGATCTGGCCGGCGTGCTCGGCCGAGGTGTGGCGGATCGACAGCCGCGGCACCAGGCCGAGTTGCACCGCCTGGCGGGAGAGCGAGAAGGCGCCGGTGATCACCGCCTGGCTGGCGATGACGGTGGCGGCGGTGGCGAGCAGCACCATCGGCACCAGCGCCCAGCCGGGCACCATCAGGAAGAACGGGTTCTCCGCCGCCTCCGGCCGCGACAGCACCAGCGCCCCCTGGCCGAGATAGTTGAGCGCCAGCGCCGGCAGCACCAGCACGAACCAGGCGAGCCGGATCGGCCGCCGCCCGAAGTGGCCGAGGTCGGCATAGAGCGCCTCGGCGCCGGTCACCGCCAGGAACACGGCGCCGAGCGCGATCAGCCCGGCGTGGCCGTGCTCGGCCATGAACACCGCCGCGTACCACGGGTTGAGCGCGTTCAGTACGCCGGGGTCGTCGAGGATGTGGACGGCACCGGCCACGCCCATCGCCGCGAACCAGACCGCGGTGATCGGCCCGAAGAAGGCGGCGACGCGGCCGGTGCCGCGGTTCTGCACCAGGAACAGCCCGGCGATGATGGCGAGCGTGATCGGCAGCACGAACGGCTCGAAGCGTGGCTCGACGAGCTTCAGCCCCTCGACCGCCGACAGCACCGAGATCGCCGGGGTGATGATCGCGTCGCCGTAGAACAGCGCCGCCCCGACGATGCCGAGGCCCAGCATGACGCCGGCGCCGCGCCCGAAGGCGGTGCGGGCGAGCGCCATCAGCGCCAGCGTGCCGCCTTCGCCGCGGTTGTCGGCGCGCAGCAGGATCAGCACGTATTTCACCGTGACGATCAGAAACAGCGCCCACAGGATCAGCGACAGCACGCCGTAGACCTCGAAGCGGGTGATCGCGCCGTCCTGGTCGGCGGCGGCGAGTGCCTCGCGGAAGGCGTAGAGCGGACTGGTGCCGATGTCGCCGTAGACGACGCCGACGCTGCCGAGCGTCAAGGCGACGAGATTGCCCCGGGCACCATGGGGAGCCTCGCCGGGGGCCTCGGACGTGGGTCCGGCGGCGGCCGGCTTGACACTACTCATGGGGGACGCGGCCTCGGCGCCGATTGTGCGGCGCAACGTGGCGACGCTACTCCCACTCGCACCGCGCTCGCAAGCCGGCGCTCATCAGCCGGCGCTCCGGGCCGCTCCTCCCAAATGCCGCACAGGCGGCTCTTCCACCGCGCACCTCACGCCGCTCTTCCCGAGCGCGCCTCAGGGTTGGTGGCGCGCGTGCACGACGCCTACCGCCTCCGCCAGCGGCATGGGGCGGGCGAACAGGTAGCCCTGCAGCAGGTCGCAGCCTTCGGCGGTGAGGAAATCCGCCTGCGCCTGCGTCTCGACGCCCTCGGCGACGACGAGCTTCGCCATCGTGCCGCCGAGCGCGATGATGACGCGCGCCAGCTCCTCGTCACCGCGGTCGTTGCCGATGCCGTCGACGAACGACTTGTCGATCTTGATGGTGTGGATGGGGAACTGCCGCAGATAGGCGAGCGACGAGAAGCCGGTGCCGAAGTCGTCGAGGGCGAAGCGGCAGCCGATGGCGCCGAGCCGGCGGATGTTCTCCATCACCGCCGGCGACGAGCGCAAAAGCACGCCCTCGGTGATCTCGAACTCGACGCGCGGCGCCGCCACGCCATGCTCGGCCAGCATCGCCGTCAGTTCGTCGCTGAAGTCGGCGTGCTCGAGGTCGATCGCCGACAGGTTGATGGAGATGCCGACGTCGCTGCCGCCGGCGGCGTCGATCGTCGCCATCGCCTCGAAGGCGCGGCGGACGATCAGGCGGGTGAGGTCGTGGATGAGCCCGGTGCGCTCGGCCGCCGGCACGAAGTGGTTCGGCCGCAGCACCCGTCCGTCGGAACAGCGCCAGCGGGCGAGCGCCTCGAGCCGCCTTACCGCGCCGGTGCGCGGGTCGATCTGCGGCTGGTAGAGCAGGAATAGCGCCTCCTCGGCCGGCTCCGAGCGCAGCAGCGTCTCGGTCTCCAGCCGGTCGCGGGCCTGCCGTTCGAGCTCCTCGTCGAAGAAACAGGAGCGGTTGCGGCCGCCGCGCTTGGCCTCGTAGAGGGCGAGGTCTGCCTCGCGGACGAGGTCGTCGGCGGTGGTGCCGGGGCCTGAGACGGACAGCCCGACGCTGACCGTGATGGTGAAGCGCTGGTCGCCGACCTCGAGCGGCAGCCGCAGCCGCTCGACGAGGCGGGCGGCGATCTCGGCGAGCGCCTCCGGTCCGGCGATCACCGGGCACAGCACGGCGAACTCGTCGCCGCCGAGCCGCGCCACCTGGTCGCCGTCGCGCATCAGCACGCTCGCCTCGCGCGCCACCGCCGCGAGCAACTGGTCGCCGGTCTCGTGGCCGAGGGTGTCGTTGATGTCCTTGAAGTGGTCGAGGTCGAACATCAGCAGCCCGGTCGCCCCGCCGCCCTGCCGGCAGTGCTCGAGCGCCGCCTCCACCTGGTCGAACAGCGCCCGCCGGTTGGCGAGGCCGGTGAGCACGTCGTGCAGCGCGTCGTGGCGCAGCTTCGCCTCGGCGCGCTTGCGGGCGGTGACGTCGGAGTGCGAGCCGGCCATGCGGTAGGGCACGCCGCGCTCGTCGCGCACGGCGAGGCCGCGCACCAGCATCCACAGATAGGTGCCGTCGGCGGCGAGCAGGCGGTGCTCCACCTCGAAGTGCGGCGAGCGCCCGGACAGGTGGTCCTCGAGCGCACCCAGCACGGCGGTGCGGTCGGAAGGGTGGATGCGGTCGAACCAGATCGCCGGGGATTCCCGCACGTCCTCCTCGCGGAAGCCCAGCATCGTCTTCCACCGCGGCGACAGATAGAGCCGGTTGGTGCGCAGGTCCCAGTCCCAGAGGGAATCGTTGGCGCCGCGGATGGCGAGCGCATAGCGCTCCTCGCTCTCGCGCAGCGCCCGGTCGGCGCGGCGTCGCTCGTCGGCGGTCTGCACGAAGGTGTTGAACCAGCGCGACAGCTCGGCGATCTCGTCCTCGCCGTGCACCGGCACCGGATGCAGGGCCGCCGGATCGCCGGCCTGGAAGCGCTTGAAGCGCTCCGTCAGCCCCTTCAGCGGCGCCACCACCGTCTGCGACAGCGCGAAGGCGACGGCGACCACGAAGGCGAGGCAGATCAGCAGCGCCACCGACGTCGCCAGCGCGATGCCGGCGGTCTCTGCGCCGATCGTGCGCTGCGGCACCAGCGCCAGCACCCACCAGCCGGTCTGGTTCGACCGCACCGCCGTCACCAGCGTCTGCACGCCCTCGACATCCATGTCGAGGGTGGCCGGCGGATCGATGAAGGCGGCGACGAGTTCGTCCGGAACGGTGGTGCCGATGCGGGCGGCGTCCGGGTGGTAGACGATGCGCCGGCTGCCATCGACCACCATCAGGTGCGAGCCGACGCCGAGGCTCGAGACGACGAACTGCCGGTAGAGCGCGTCGACGTCGAAATTGACCAGCACCGAGGCCACCGCCCGCCGCGTCACCGTCTCCCGGTCCGTCCGCCAGATGCCGCGGCCGGCGGTGATGACGAGCCGGTCCGGCGAGCGCGCGTTGAGGTTCTCGACGATGCCGAACCAGTGCGTGCTCTCGCCCGCGGCGGCCAGCGCCGCCAGGATCTCGGCTCGACGATCGCTGTTCGGCGGGGCGGATTCGAGCGTGCCGCCGACGTGGTAGTAGGTGCCGTTGGCGGCGATCAGGTCGATCGAGACGAGGCCGCGGATGTAGAGGTAGTTGCTGAGGATGTAGCCGACCTTCGCCTGCGTCGCGAGGCGGGTGTAGGCGTCGGTCTCGATGCGCTCCTGCGACACCGCGTCGACGATGTCGTCGACGCTGACGATGCTGCCGATCAGCGATTCCACCTGCTCGAGCTGCAGGTCGAGATAGTCCCGCTCCGCCTCCAGCAGCGCCACCGAGTAACGGCCCGCCAGCCGGTCCACCACCGCCTGCGACACCTCGAAGGAGGTGAAGCCGAGCACCAGCAGCGGCAGCACGCCGAGAACGGCGATGTAGGCGACGAACTTGCCGAGCAGGCTGGCGTGCCGGCGCTTGGCGGGGGCGGGGGCCGTGGCAGTCGCCGTCGGGATCGTGGTGGCTGAGGTCGAAACCATGGCGGAGGCAGAGGCGGGTGCCGGTGCCGCGTCGTCGCCGGTCGGTGCTGAGGCGGCGCCCGGCTCGTCCTTCATCGCGCCTCGGATGGCTGTGGCGCCGGCGTCAGGGTTTCGGCGTCGACGATGATGACGTCGATCATCGTCACCGGCGGCACGCTCTCCCCGCGCAGCAGCCTGAGCGCATAGTCGACGCCGGTATAGCCCTGCCGGTCCGCCTGCTGGTCCACCGTCGCCTGCAGTTCGCCGGTGGCGATCGCCTGGCGCGCCTCGTCCAGGGCGTCGAAGCCGGCGACGCGCACGTCGAAGCGCCCGGCGTCGCGCAGGTAGCGGCTCGCGCCGAGCGCCATCATGTCGTTGGCGGCGAACACCAGCGTGATCTCCGGGTGGTCGATCATGACGCGCTTGGTGACGTCGTAGGCCTCGTCGATCTTCCAGTCGGCGCTCTCGGAGGCGACGACGGGCACGCCGGCCGCCTGGAAGCCGCGCACGGCGCCGCGCCGCCGCGCCTCGGCATTGTCGGCGCCGCGGATGCCTTCCAGCACGAAGGCGGCCGCCGGCGTCCCGGCGCCCGCCACCAGCCGGCCGGTGGCGAGAAGCGCCCCGGCCTCGTTGTCGACGCTGACGAACGGCACGTCGGCGATGCCGGCCCGGGCGAGGAAGGCGGGGTCGAGGCGGTTGTCGATGTTGACGACGACGATGCCGGCCTCGCGGGCGCGCTGCACCGCCGGGATCAGCCGCACCGAGTCCCCCGGCGCGATGACGATCGCCGAGACGTCGGTGGCGATGAGCTCGTCGACGATGGCGACCTGCTGCTCGATCGAGGTCTCCTGGGCGCCGGTGCGCACCACCAGATCCGCGCCGAGCGCGTCGGCCGCCTCGCGGGCCCCCTGCTCCATCTTCACGAAGAACGGGTTGGTCAGCGTCTTCATGACGAGGGCGACACGCGGCACCACCGTCACCGCCTCGGGCGCCGCTGCCGGCTCCGCGGAACCTCCGGCCGGCGTCGGCGCCTCGTCGCAGCCGGCGAGCGCCAGCGAGAGCAGCGCGACGCTGACCATTCGGCGCGTCATCCGGCCGGAAACGCCTGCAACAGTCGGGATGGCGCCCGCGAGCGTCATGGCCACAGACCCCGGCGGGCCGCGGCACGGAAGGTCGCGGCCGGCTGCCTCGATGCATCCGGGCACGTGCGGGACGACACCCGCGCATGAACTCCAGATCGGAGCCACTCTAGCCGCGCCGCGATGGACGCACCAACGGGAATCGCCGGCGCATTCCCGGCGCCCCCGGCGCTCCGCCCGGCGGGGCGGTGCCGGGGCGCCGGGCCGGCTCAGCTCACGCGGGCGCGCGCCGCGATCTCGTCCGGGGTGACGGCCGCCAGCGTGTCGAGGAGGCGCACGGCGAAGCTGCCGGGGCCGGCCGCGCCCTCGGCGGCGATCTCGCCGGCGACGCCGAGCAGCACCATGCCGGCGGTCGCCGCCTCGAAGGCCGGCACCCCGGCGCCGAGGAAGGCGCCGATGAGAGCGGTGGCGGCGCAGCCGGTGCCGGTGACGCCCGACAGCATCGGCGTGCCGTTGGCGATGCGGATCAGCCGTTCGCCGTCCGACACCACGTCGACCGCGCCGGAGGCAACCACCACCGCGCCGCTGCGCACCGCAAGGCTCCGGCACGCCTCGACGGCGGCGTCGGCTTCGTCGGCTGCGTCGACGCCCCGACCGGTCGCGGCGGCCCCCGCCGCGGCGAGGATCTCCGAGGCGTTGCCGCGCACCACGGCCGGCCGCTCCAGCAGCAGCGTCGCCACCGCCTCGCGCCGGAAGGCGGTCGCGCCGCCGCCGACGGGATCGAGGATCCACGGCTTGCCGGCGGCGTTCGCCGCGGTGGTGGCGGCGAGCATGCCGTTCAGCCACGGCTGCGAGATCGTGCCGATGTTGACGACCAGCGCGCTGGCGATCGCCGCGAACTCGCCCGCCTCCTCCTCGGCATGGATCATCGCCGGGGCCGCGCCGGCGGCGAGCAGCACGTTCGCCGTCCAGCCCATCACCACATAGTTGGTGATGTTGTGGACGAGCGGCCGTGCCGCGCGCATCTGCGCCAGGGCCGCGCCGGGCTGAACGGTAAGCGTCGTCATTCTCGTCTCCTCCTCGCGTCCGGGGGCGGGGAGGGCGGCCGCGTCACCGGTTGTCCGGCCGCGGCACATCGCCGTTCCCTTCGCCGGTACGACCCGGATCAGGTTCGATGGGTGTGATCTCAGCCGCTCTCGCGGCACCCCAAGGCAGGGCGGATGATACACGGGTTCGCCGGGATGGGAACCGGGGGTGCCGGGCCGCAGATGCGCCGCCAGCGTCACAGGCGCTCTTGCGAACGCCTCGTCGCCGGTGTGCCGACCGCAGGATCGCGAGGCCTCGTGTAGGTCTCGAAACGGGGGAGATCGTCGTCGATCCTGATCCACGGCAGCTTCATGCTGACGTAGCCGTGAGCCTGCGGCCTGAACCGCTCCGGCGCGTCCATGAAGCCGATGGTGACCCACAGCTCGCCCGCGAGCCCGCTGTCGGCGTAACCGATCGACGACCCGCAGGTGGCGCAGAAGCTGCGCTCCACGCCCGGCGTCCGGCTGAAGATGCGGGGTGATCCGCGGGTGAACCAGACCTGCCCGGCCCTGTAGCCGATCCAGATGGTCAACGGGCTGCCCAGCGCCTTCCGGCAATCGTCGTCGTGATCGTAGTTGATCCAGAACGGCTCGCCGGAGAGTTCCGCAGCGATCGCCCCGCAGAAGCACGAGCCAGTCTCACGGCGTGGCTGCATGCGGTCTCTCCTTCGTCATGGCCATGGGCGCCAAAGGCTGCGGAGCCGCCCTCGGAGCAATCGGAAAACGGCCCGCACGGGCACCGGTTGCAGACGGCATCCCGTCCCCGCTTCATGCAGGCTTCGGTGGAAGCCGGCCGCTCTGCTTTCGGGGACTGCGGAGCCATAGCTGGCAACAGGAGAAGGCGGCCGAGGCAGATCTATCCTCGACGGCGATAGTCAGTCGGCGCGGCGTTCAGCAGTCGCTTGAACATCGATGTGAACGAAGCCGGGTTCTCGTAGCCGAGCGTGAGGGCAATGGTAGTGACACTTTGCCCTTCGGCGAGCTTCGGAAGGGCCGACATGAGACAGGCCTTCTGCCGCCATTCGACGAAGCTGCATCCGGTTTCCTGCTTGAACAGCCGCGTGAACGTCCTTCGGCTCATTCCGAGGTCGTCGCTCCAGGCGTCGATCGTGTCACGGGGCGTGGGGGCCTCCAGAAACGTCCGGCACTTCTGGGCAAGGCGTGGGTGCCTTGGAACCGGTAGCGAGAGGGGCAGGGGCGAAAGTCCCCGCAGCTCATGGAGCAGCAGGTTCACCAGCGCGCCATCACGGCCACTACGATCGTATTCCGTAGCAATGCTGGGCGCGGCTATGAGCAGGCTGCGGAGCAGGTCCGAGACACCGACCACCGCGCAGCGGCTGAACTGACCCGGGAAAACCGCCTCGTCGATGTACAGGCTGCACATCGCGACACGCCCCAGCATCCTCACAGAATGCTCCGTTCCGGCCGGAATCCATAAGCCCCTCTGGGGCGGCATCATCCAAGAGCCGTCAGGCGTGGACACCACGACGACGCCAGACGATCCGTACAGGAACTGTGCACGCCGATGCCGGTGCGACGCGGCCTCGTACCCATCTGGATAATCGATCCCGAGAACGAGAACCGGGCGATCGACGTCCCGATCGCTGAGCGACGTTTCATGAGAGGGTGTTTGGCCCACTTGCATAAGAGCTAAGTCTAACAGCGGTGGCAGGCCATGCGCAATGGCGGCAAGACGGAGACCAGGGAACGCATCGCCGTTCGTTGAGCCTGCCGAGGCCGCCATGACCCACACTGCATTTCTCCGTCGTGCCCATCCGATGTTGCGACCCTTGACCGTCGCTCGTGCGACGCTGGGGTTTCTTGCGAAACGGCTTCATCTCTGGATCGAGCGCTCGCAGCAGCGCGCCGCGCTGGCCGAACTGGACAACGAGCGCCTTCGCGATCTCGGTCTTTGCCGAGAGGACGTCGCCCGTGAATGCGCGAAGCGGTTTTGGCAGTAGGTAGGCCGTGGCCCACAGGGTGCGGCGGAGTTGACCCGCTGTCTTTGACGGTTCGCGGCTGGCCTGCCCCTCACGACCGCTCCGACACTGGCCCGGAGGGATCGCCCGTGCCGTGCAGGACCGGATCGCCGCCGTCGGCGCGAGGACGTTGAGCTTCGGCTTTCCTGGCTTCGCCGTCCCTCTCACCGCTCCCCCGCCGCCCGGTACGCGGCCGGTGACACCCCCGCCCGCCGCGCGAAGAAGCGCGAGAAGTAGGCGGGATCGGTGAAGCCCAGCGAATAGGCGACCTCGCCCACCGTCATCGAGGTGTAGACGAGGCTGCGCTTCGCCTCGAGCAGGATGCGGGCGTGCAGCACCGCCTGGGCGGAGCGGCCGGCGACGCGGCGGCAGACGGCGTTGAGGCGGCCTTCGCTCAGCGCCAGCTCCGCCGCCAGCGCGCCGATGCGCGGCTGCGTGCGGAAGCGCTCCTCGACGAGGCCGCGGTAGCGGCCGAACAGCGCCGCGTCGCCACCCGCCCGATCGCCACCCGCCCGATCACCGCTTGCCGGATCGCCGTTCGCCCGACCCCGTCCCGTCCCCTCTCGCCGCTCGCCGTCGCCCCTTTCGGCCGCGTCGCCCGTGCCGGCCCGCACCACCGCGACCAGTGCCAGTGACAGCCGCGCCAGGATCGCCGCCCGGCCGCCTGGTCGCGGGAAACGGTACTCCCGCTCAATCGCCGCAAAGGCCGCGAGCGTCTCGGTGGCGTCGTCGCCGGCGAGCGGCACCTGGGCCGAGACGCCGGCGGCGGCGGCGAGGCCCGGGTCGCCGAAGGCGGCGAGCGCCGCGGCGAGCCCCTCGGCCGACAGCGTCACCACCCAGCCGTCGGTGCCCGGCGCGAAGGCGAAGCCGTGCACCACCACCGGCGGGGTGGAGATCAGCATCGGCGCGGTGAGCGTCAGACGTCGCCCCTCGAGGTCCATGACGCCGCCGCCTGCCGCCACCGCCATCACCTGGTGGAGGTCGCGGTGGCGGTGCGGGCGGATCGTCCAGTCGTGCAGCGACGCCCGCGCCCGGATCGTCTCGACGTGCAGGAAGCCGAGTTCGCGCTCCTCGTCCGCCTCGCCATAGAGCCGGTAGCGCGGGATCTCGCGGTGGTGGTGGCGGCCGCTCATCGCCGGCGCCTGGGGCGCGGGTGGGCGGGGTGCGGCAGGGCCCGGCCCGTGCGATGCGGGGGCGCGGCAAACCTGCCGCCACGGGCCGGGCGGGGGCGCGGCCGGCCGGCGGCGCCGCGCCGCTGGCAGTGCGCGGGGGAACGGCTGTGGCGATAGGGTGTTGTCAGACCGGACGAGCGGGGGAGACCGTCGATGATCTCGAAATGGCGCTTCATGGCGCTGCAGCTCGGCCGGCGCCTGTGGGTGCGCGCCGGCTTCTTCGCCGTGCTCGGCGTCGCCACGGCGCTCTTGGCGATCGTCGCCGAGCGCTTCATCCCGTGGGAACTGCCGGGCAAGATCGGCGCCGACGCCGTCGACAGCATCCTCAACATCCTCGCCTCGAGCATGCTCGCGGTCACCACCTTCTCGCTGACGGTGATGGTGGCAGCCTACAGCGCCGCGACGTCGAACGTCACGCCGCGCGCCACCAGGCTCGTCATGCAGGACACCACCACCCAGAACGTGCTGGCGACCTTCCTCGGCACCTTCCTGTTCAGCCTCGTCGGCATCATCGCGCTGTCGACCGGCGTCTATGGCGACCGCGGGCGCGTCGTGCTGTTCGTCGTCGTGCTCGGGGTGATCGTCGTCATCGTCGTGGCGCTGCTGCGCTGGATCGACCACCTGTCGCGCCTCGGTCGGGTCGGCGAGACCACCGACCGGGTCGAGAGGGCGACCGCGGCAGCCCTGGCGGGCCGCATCGAGACGCCCTGTCTCGGCGGCCAGCCGTGGCTCGCCACCCCACTCGCGCCCCCCGACGGTGCCCGCGCGGTGGGCGCGGCGATCGTCGGCTACGTGCAGCACGTCGACATCGGCGCCCTCTCGGCGCTGGCCGAAGAGCGCGACCTCACCGTCTACCTGGCGGCGCCGCCGGGCACCTTCGTGCACGACGGTAAGCCACTGGCCTGGCTCGTCGGACCCGGAGGCGGCGGCGACGCCCGGACCGCCGCGGCGGCGTCCGGCGAGAACGAGAACGGCGAGGACAAGGCCGCAGAGGATGCCGCGACCGTGCGCGACGCCTTCGTGGTCGATGCGGAGCGTTCGTTCGAGCAGGACCCGCGCTTCGGGCTCTCCGTCCTCGCCGAGATCGCCTCGCGGGCGCTGTCGCCGGCGGTCAACGATCCCGGCACCGCCATCGACGTCATCGGCCGTGCGGTGCGGCTGCTACAGTCGTGGGCGCACCGCGGCCGGCCGCACCCGGCGGCGACGGTCGGCGCGGACGAGGCGGCGAACTTCGGCGAGACGGCCGGCCCGGACGAGGACGTCGCCTGTCCGCGCGTGCACGTTCCCCCGCTCGTCGCCGCCGATCTGTTCGACGACGTCTTCGCCCCGATCGCCCGCGACGGCGCCGGCCTCATCGAGGTGCAGATGCGCCTGCAGAAGGCCCTGATCGCGCTCGCCGACATGGGCGGCGACGCGATGGCGGCGGCGGCGCTCGAGCAGTCGCGCCGCGCCATGACGCGCGCCGAGGCTGCCATGACCTCGCCCGACGACATCGCTCGCCTGCGTGCCCTCCTCGCCCGCGACCGCGGCCGTCGGGGCTGAGGCGGCCGGACCAGACGGGAACGGACCGGCACCCCCGAGGTCGTTACGTCAGAGCCGGTACACCCGCTTCGCGGTGTCGTGCAGCATCGCCCGGCGGTCGGCCTCGGGGTATGACGCGAGCAACGAACGGTAGGCGGCGATGAGCGCCGGGTAGGTCGTCCACAGCTTCTCGATCGGGAAGTTGGATCCGAACAGGCAGCGGTCGGCGCCGAACATCCCGTGCGTCTCGCCGACCACCTCGGCGATTAGCCCCTCGTCGAGGCGGTGCACGAAGGTGCCGAGCGCCGACAGCTTCACCACCACGTTCGGCTGCTGGGCGAGCCGCTGCATGCCGTCCCGCCAAGCGGCGAGGCCGGCGGGAGAGCGGTCCTCCGGCATGCCGCAGTGCTGCAGCACGAAGGTGACGCCGGGGAAGTCGGCGGCGAGCCGGGCGGCGCTCTCCATCTGAGAGGCGAACACCTGCAGGTCGAAGCTCCAGCCGTGGCCGGCGAGGCGGGCCATGTTGGCGCGCAGCACGGTGTCGTCGCAGAGGTCGGGCCGCGGCTGGAAGCGAAACTGCGGGTTCTCGTGCCAGTGCAGCTGCATGCGGATGCCGCGCATCAGCGGGTACTTCGCCTGCGCCTCGAAGACGGCACCGGTGTCGGGATCGAGCATGTCGGCATAGCCGACGATGGCGTGCGGCCAGCCGGTCCGGTCGGCCGTCTCCTGCACCCAGGCGACCTCCTTCTCCGCCGTGCCCGGGTCCCAGTTCGTCTGCACGTAGACGGAGGCGACGACGCCGGTGCCGTCGAGGTCGGCGCGGAACTCCTCGATCGGGTAGTCGCGGCGGATCGGCTGGTAGGGGCCGAAGATGCGCGGCACTTCCGGGCCCTTCAGCCACGGCAGGTCGTCCTGGCGCCAGATGTGGTGGTGGGCGTCGATGATCGGCTCGGCGGGCTGGTCGCTCATGGGTGTCGCTCCAGGCTGGAGGCGCGAAGGGCGCGGCCACGGGGGGCGCGGGCCAAGGCGGGAAGGGCGGCGGCGGCGCGGGTGAAGGCGGGGATCGAGGTGGCATCGTCGAGAAGGTCGAGGTGCGGCGCGATCGCCCGCATCGCCCGGGTCTGTGGCCGGTAGTCGGGGCTCGCCGCGAGCGGCGTCAGCCAGACCAGGCGGAAGGCGAGGCGGGCGAGGCGCTCCACCCCGTGCCGCATCTCCTCCGGGTCGCCGCGCTCCAGTCCGTCGGAAACGACCACCACCACCGCGCCGCGCATCAGCGCCTGGTGGCGCGGGTCAGCCAGCAGCGTCGTCAGCGAGGCGCCGATGCGGGTGCCGCCGTCGGCGTCGGTGACGAGCCCCGCCAGCGCCGACAGCGCGGCGTCGCCGTCGCGCCGTGAAAGAGCCTTCGTGACGCGCGTGAGCCGCGTCGCAAACGTGAACGCCTCGGTGCGGACGGGGGATCGCACCGCCGCGCGGGCGATCCGCAGCAGCCGCGGCGAGTGGTCCTTCAGCGAACCGGAGACGTCGACCAACAGCATCAGCCGGCGTGGGCGCCGCGGTCGCGCCGACCAGAACTGCCGCATCGGCTCCCCGCCGGTCTTGCGAGCGTTGGCGAGGGTGCGGCGGAGGTCGAGGCGGTCACCGCGGTGCGACGGTTGCCGGCGGCGGAGCGTCACCGGCGGGACGGCGTCCCAGAGCGTCTGGGCAAAGTGCAGAAGCTGTTGCGTTTCAGAGGGTTGGGTGCCGCCGAAGGCGCGTCGGCCGCGGCCCTCGTCGAGCGACGTCGACCGGCCGCCGCCGGCACCGTCGGCCACGAGCACCGGTCCGTCGGTACCAAGCATCTGATCGCTCTCGGAAATCTCCTCCTCGTCGGCGGTGTTTCGCGGTGGCGGCGGCACCGCACCGAGGAAGTGCGCGGCGAAGACGGCGCCGAACAGGCCGAAATCCTCCGGCCGCCGCACCAGCGTCAGCCGCGCAAGGCGTTGGAATCGCTCGAGGTTTTCAGGCGGGATGCGGACCAGCGCCGTGAGGAAATCAGCGCTGGCGGCGGCATCCACCGCCACCCCGGCCCGCCGCAATTGTTGAGGAAAATCAACGAGCCGCTGCCGAGCGATCGCCGCCGGATCCGGCGCACCGGCCACCGGCCACCGGTCGCCGGCACCGGTCGGCGGTGCACCGTCCGCCGGTGACGGTCCGCCCGCCACCGTCACGCTAGGACCTTCAGGATGTCGGCGCGGGCGACGGTGGCGAGGTCCTCCTCGTCCTTGACGAGCAGGCCGAGCGAGCGCCGGAGCGCCTCGGGCCAGGCGACGCCGCCGGCGGCGAGCGCCGTGGCGCCGGCGGCCCAGTCGATCGTCTCGGAGATGCCCGGCCGCTTGCCGATCGGCAGCGTGCGCACCGCCGCCACCGCCTCGACCAGCCGCACCGCCGCCGCCTCGGCGAGACCCGGATGGCGCAGCCTGAGGATCGCCGCCTCGCGGGCGGCGTCGGGGTAGCCGATGAAGTGGTAGAGGCAGCGCCGGCGCAGCGCGTCGTGGAGTTCGCGGGTGCGGTTGGAGGTGAGCACCACCGGCACCGGATGGGCGGCCGCCACCGTGCCGCGCTCGGGGATGGAGATCTGGAAGTCGGAGAGGAATTCGAGCAGCAGCGCCTCGAAGGCGTCGTCGGCGCGGTCGATCTCGTCGACCAAAAGCACGACGCCGCCGGGATCGCGCACCGCCTTCAAGAGCGGCCGCTCGATCAGGAAGTCGTCGGAATAGAGCTCCGCCTCGCCACTGCGGGCGGCGACGAGCTGGCGGGCGTGGTTCCACTCGTAGAGGGCGGCCGCGGCATCGAGCCCCTCATAGCACTGCAGCCGCACCGGCTGGCGGCCGAGGGCGGTCGCCAGCGCCCGCGCCACCTCCGTCTTGCCGACGCCCGGCGCGCCTTCCAGCAGCAGCGGCCGGCCGAGGGTGAAGGCGAGGAAGACCGCGGTGGCGAGATCCTCGTCGGCGAGATAGCCGACGGCGGCCAGCCTGGCGGCGACGTCGTCGGGAGAGGCGAACGGGGAGGACGTCATCGCTGATTTACCCACGCATGGCGGCGATCACGACGGCCCCCGACGCAGGACGCGCCGGGGCGGCGATCGGTCCGGATGCCACCCGCACGACCGGCAGGGAGGGCCGGGGGCGCGGGTCGGCACGGCGTTTCCTCGTCTCGCGGTCCTTTGCGGACCGTCTCTCGGGCAGTCGCAGGCCAGGATGGGCCAGGTGTTCGGGAAGGTGTTCGGGAAGGTCTTCGGGCCAGGTCTTCGGGCCGGGATGGGGCCCGGGTCGCCGGCGGCAGCGGATCGTGCCGCCGCCGGCGAAAAATTGTCAGCGTCGCGCGTCGACGTCGCGCACGGCGCCGCGGGCGGCGCTGGTGGCGAACGCCGCGTAGGCACGCAAGGCCGTGGTGATCTTGCGGGGACGCGGGGCGGCGGGCTTCCAGGCGTCCTTGCCCTTCGCCTCCATGGCGGCGCGGCGGGCGGCGAAGACCTCGTCGGCCACGTCGACGCGGATGATGCGGTTCGGGATGTCGATCACGATCGTATCGCCCTCCTCGACGAGGCCGATCAGCCCGCCTTCCTCGGCCTCCGGCGAGACGTGGCCGATCGAGAGGCCCGAGGTGCCGCCGGAGAAGCGGCCGTCGGTGACGAGCGCGCACGCCTTTCCGAGGCCCTTCGACTTCAGGTAGCTCGTCGGGTAGAGCATCTCCTGCATGCCCGGGCCGCCGCGCGGACCCTCGTAGCGGATCAGCACGACGTCGCCCGCCTTGACGCTGTCGCCGAGGATGCCCTCGACCGCGGCGTCCTGGCTCTCGAAGATGCGCGCCGGGCCGGTGAATTTCAGGATCGAGGCGTCGACGCCGGCCGTCTTCACGATGCAGCCGTCCTCGGCGAGGTTGCCGTAGAGCACCGCCAGGCCGCCGTCCTTCGAGAAGGCGTGCTCGGCGCTGCGGATGACGCCCGTCTCGCGATCGGTGTCGAGATCGGGATAGCGACGGTCCTGGCTGAACGCCACCTGGGTCGGGATGCCGCCGGGCGAGGCGCGGAAGAAGGTCTCGACCGTCTCGCTGCCGGTCTGCTTCAGGTCCCAGCGGGCGAGGGCATCGGCCATCGTCTCGGCGTGCACGGTCGGCACGTCGGCATTGATCAGGCCGGCGCGGTCGAGCTCGCCGAGGATGCCCATGATGCCGCCGGCGCGGTGGACGTCCTCGACATGCACGTCCGGCACCGACGGCGCGACCTTGCAGAGCACCGGCACGCGCCGCGACAGCCGGTCGATGTCGGCCATGGTGAACGGCACCTCGCCCTCGTGGGCGGCGGCGAGGAGATGCAGCACGGTGTTGGTGGAGCCGCCCATGGCGATGTCGAGGGTGATGGCGTTCTCGAAGGCGGCGAAGCTCGCGATCGAGCGCGGCAGCACTGAGAAATCGTCCTGCTCGTAGTGGCGGCGGGCGAGGTCGACGATCAGGTGGCCGGCCTCGACGAACAGGCGCTTGCGGTCGGCGTGGGTGGCGACCACCGTGCCGTTGCCGGGCAGCGCCAGGCCGAGCGCCTCGGTCAGGCAGTTCATCGAGTTGGCCGTGAACATGCCCGAGCACGAGCCGCAGGTCGGGCAGGCGGAGCGCTCGATCGCCTTCACTTCCTCGTCGGTGACGCTCTCATCGGCGGCGGCGACCATCGCGTCGACGAGGTCGAGCGCCTTCTCCTTGCCGCGGAAGACGACCTTGCCGGCCTCCATCGGGCCGCCGGAGACGAACACGGCGGGGATGTTCAGGCGCAGCGCCGCCATCAGCATGCCGGGGGTGATCTTGTCGCAGTTGGAGATGCACACCATCGCGTCGGCGCAGTGCGCGTTCACCATGTACTCGACGCTGTCGGCGATGATCTCGCGCGACGGCAGCGAATAGAGCATGCCGTCATGGCCCATGGCGATGCCGTCGTCGACGGCGATGGTGTTGAATTCCTTGGCGACGCCGCCGGCCTTCTCGATCTCGCGGGCGACCAGCTGGCCGAGGTCCTTGAGGTGGACGTGGCCGGGGACGAACTGCGTGAAGGAGTTCACCACGGCGATGATCGGCTTGCCGAAGTCGCCGTCCTTCATGCCTGTGGCGCGCCACAGGCCGCGCGCGCCGGCCATGTTGCGTCCATGGGTGGTGGTGCGGGACCGATAGGCGGGCATTTTGCGGTTTCCTCGGGCTCGTACGGTTCGTTGGACTTGCGTCGGGAGCGGACTTCTTAAAGGAAGACGGCTGAGAACGCACGGGGGCCTTCCCGTGCCAGCCCAATTCGCCGGAACCATGACGCGCTACAGACCCGCCAAGCCAGATGCCCGGTTGCCCGACGGCCAGCCGTCGGAAGCCCCCGACCGCGCCGCCGTCCGCGATGCCGCGCTGGCGCTGCCGCCGGTGGTGGTGCTCGTCGGCACGCAACTCGGCGAGAACATCGGCACGGCGATCCGCGCGATGGCGAACTTCGGGCTGAAGGAGCTCAGGCTCGTGCAGCCGCGCGAGCCGTGGCCGAACGAGCGCGGCCTCGCCGCCGCCTCCGGCGCGGACGCGATCATCGGCTCCGTCACCGTCTACGACGATCTCGGCGCGGCGATCGCCGACTGCGGTGCCGTCTACGCCACCACGGCGCGGCCGCGCGAGATGGTGAAGCCGGTGATCGGCCCCGACGAGGCGGCGTCGCGCACGGTGGCCTCGGCGGCGGGCGGCGTGCGGACGGCGATCCTGTTCGGCCGCGAGCGCGTCGGCCTCGTCAACGACGAGATCGCGCTATCCGAGGCGATCCTGACGCTGCCGATCGACCCCGCCTTCGCCTCCCTCAACCTCGCCCAGGCGGTGCTGATCGTCGGCTACGCGTGGCGGCGGACGGTGGTGGAAGGCGACCTGCCGTTCGTCACCGAGGAGGCCTCGCGGCCGGCCAACAAGGCCGAGATGATCGCGCTGTTCGAGCACGTCGAGCGGGCGCTCGAGCCGACCGGCTATTTCCGCTCGGCCGACAAGCGGCCGACGATGGTGCGCAACCTGCGCGGCATCCTGCAGAAGGTGCCGTTCACCGAGCAGGAGGTGCGCACTTTGCGTGGCGTCTTCGCGGCGCTGGAGGGCCGCCCATTCCGCGAGAAGGTGGCGAAGGGGCCGGCGCAGACACCGCCGAAGCCGCGCCCGCCGGGCACGCCCCGGCCATCCGCGGCACCGGGCGACGCCGCCGCCGAAGCGAGCCGCGGGCCGAGCCCGGAGGGAGAGCCGGAGTGGTGAGGAGGTCGGCTGCCATCGTCTCGGTCGTGGCGCTCGCCCTTTTCGGGGTGACGAGCACCTGGGCGGCCGACGGCATTTCCGACGCCGACCTCGCCGCGGCGGCCCGGACGGCGCGGCTTGCCGACTTCGACTGGAACGACGAGCAGTGTCGGCGGGAGCGGACGGTGGAGCAGTGGCTCGCCGACCTCGGCCGCGATGTGGTCGCCTCGGTCGAGTGGTACGGCGGCGCCTGCCGGCTCGCGAACGACGTCAACCCGCTCGACGGCGGCTCCGACTGGTGCGGCGGCGCCGAGATCCACCTGAAGGCGCCGCTGTCGGCCGACGACGTACCGGTGATCGAGGTCTATTTCGAGCGCCCGGTCGCCGGCCGCGTCGCCGCCCCCTACGCCTTCCGCGGGGTGATGCTGACCGCGGACGGCGAGGACTACACCCGCTTCAGCGCCCACTTCGAATACGACTGGGAGAGCCGGTTTCCCGGGTCGGTCGAGGGGTGCGGGGCGGAGTAGGGGAGGGCGGGGCAGACTATCCCGGAGGAAGCCCCCCTCGCGCTATGCCATTCGCACATGGTTTTGAGAGTTGGGCCGGCCGGTGTGGAGAAGCTGGTGCGGGTGGCGCAGAACAGCCGCCGTCACGGTGATGCGCGCGGCCCCCCCTCCCGTCGCCTTCGCCGCCGACCCCGGATCAAGTCCGGGGCAGGCTCTCCCCCGCCAGGGGGGAGGGTTCGCGCGCCGAGGGTGGGATGCCCGTCTTGACCACCCCGCGGCACCGGGGGCACATCATCGGTGATGAGCCAGACCCTCGACACGCCGCCGCCCGCCCGTCGCGCCTTCCTGCTGGTGCTCGATTCCGTCGGCATCGGCGCGGCCGGCGACGCGGGCCGGTGGGGCGCGGGGGACGCCGTCTCCGACACCCTCGGCCACGTCGCCGCGGCGTGTGCGCGGGGGGCGTGTGACGGCCGCGGGGCAGCGGATGGTGGGGGCGGTGCGACCGGCCCGCTGCAGTTGCCCCATCTCGACCGCCTGGGGCTCGGCGCGGCGGCCGCCGCCTCGACGGGGGCGGTGCCCGCGGGCCTAACCGTGACGGAGGCGCCGGAGGGCCTGTGGGGTCTCGCCGCCGAGGTGTCGCTCGGCAAGGACACGCCCTCGGGCCACTGGGAGATCACCGGCGTGCCGGTGCCGTTCGCGTGGACCTACTTTCCCGAGACGGTGCCGACCTTCCCGCCGGACCTCACCGCCGCGCTGGTGGCGGAGGCGGGGCTGCCCGGCATCCTCGGCGACTGCCACGCCTCGGGCACCGAGATCATCGACCGGCTCGGCGCCGAGCACGTGCGGACGGGAAAGCCGATCTGCTACACCTCGGCCGACTCGGTGTTCCAGATCGCCGCCCACGAGGCGCACTTCGGGCTCGAGCGGCTCTATGCCGTCTGCGCGATCGCCCGCCGCCTGGTCGACCCGCTCGGCATCGGCCGCGTCATCGCCAGGCCCTTCGTCGGCGACGCCGCGACCGGCTTCACCCGCACCGCGAACCGCCGCGACTATGCCGTGCCGCCGCCGGAGCCGACGCTGCTCGACCGGGCGAAGGCGGACGGGCGGGCGGTCATCGCCATCGGCAAGATCGGCGACATCTTCGCCCACCAGGGCATGACCGAGACGGTGAAGGCGGCCGGCAACGACGCGCTGTTCGACGCGACGCTCTCGGCCGTCGCCCGCGCCCCCGCCGGCGCGCTGGTGATGACGAACTTCGTCGATTTCGACACGCTCTACGGCCACCGCCGCGACCCGGCCGGCTATGCCGCCGCACTCGAGCACTTCGACCGCCGGCTGCCGGAACTCATGGCTGCGCTCAGGCCCGGCGACCTCGTGGTGCTGACGGCCGACCATGGCTGCGACCCGACGGCATCGGGCAGCGACCACACCCGCGAGCACGTGCCGATCCTCGCCTTCGGGCCCGGCATCGCCGGCGGCACGGTGGGGCGCCGGGCGACGTTCGCCGACATCGGCGAGAGCGTCGCCACCTGGCTCGGCCTCGCGCCGGGGCGGCACGGGACGTCGTTTCTGTGAGGGGCGTGGTTCTCGTGAGGGCGGCGGGCGGGGCTCTGCGCTCAACCGCCGTTCGGTGAGGGCGAGCGTTCACTCAGTCAGCGCTGCAGGAGCGCCCTGGCGTTGCCGCGTCAGGCGCGCTTCTCGAACCTGAGCAGGGTGTAGAGGTCGAGCGGCGGCACCGGGCGGCGCTCGACGAGGGTGAGTTCGGGGCGATTCAGCACGCGGTCGACCGGCATGCCGGCGTCCCAGCCGAGCTTGGTGGTGAACGGCTCGGCGAGGTGCTCGACGATCTTCCAGCCGCCCCGCTCGGAGCGGAAATGACTGACGATGACGATGGTGCCGCCGGGCCGCACGACGCGCGACATCTCGGCCAGCGCCGCGTCCGGATCGGGCACGGCGGTGATGACGTACATCGCCACCGCGACGTCGAAGCTCGCATCGGCGAAGGCGAGGTTGCCGGCGTCCATCACCGTCAGCCCGGTGACGCGCGCCTTGAGGCGCTCGCGCTCGACGCGCTCGGCCGTCTTCACCAGCATCTCCGGCGAGATGTCGATGCCGGTCACCTCGACCGACGGGCCGTAGCAGGGCAGTGCCATGCCGGTGCCGACGCCGACCTCCAGCACCTGTCCGCCGATGGCGTTGACGCGGGCGACCGCCATGTCGCGGCCCCACAGCGTCGGCCCCCAGAACACCGCGTCGTAGATCGGTGCCCAGCGGCTGTAGGCCGAGCGCACCATCGACACCGTCAGGCCCTCGCCGCGGCGACGTCCGACCACCGCTTCGGAACTCTCGTCGGACATCCGGTTCCTCGCGCGGCAGAAAGGGGCGAGCCGTCAGGCGACGGCGGCGGGTCGGCGATCGGGTGAGGCCGTGTCGACGGTACGCAGGCCGGAAGCGGCCTCGATGAAGCCGCCACCGAGCACCCGCGCCCGCGGCTCTCCACTGTCGTAAAGCACGCAGGCCTGTCCCGGCGCAACGCCGGTCTCGCCGGCCGGCAGCTCGACGGCGACGCCGTCGCGGCCGACGCGCAGGGTCGCCGGCGCCGGCGGGCGGGTGGACCGGACGCGGGCGTAGACCTCGAGGCCGTCGAGGCGGGCGTCGAGCGGGCCGTCGCCGAGCCAGTTCGGCTCGCGCAAGGTCAGCCGATGGACCATGAGGGCCTCGCGCGGGCCGACGACGACGCGGTGTGCGCTCGCATCGAGCCGGACGACGTAGAGCGGCTCGCCGAGCGACAGGCCGAGGCCGCGGCGCTGGCCGATGGTGTAGTGGACGATGCCGTCGTGGCGGCCGAGCACGCGGCCGTCGACGTGGACGATCTCGCCACCCTCGACCGCACCCGGGCGCAGGCGCTCGATGATGTCGGCGTAGCGGCCGGTCGGCACGAAGCAGATGTCCTGGCTGTCGGCCTTGTCGGCCACCGGCAGGCCGAAGCGGTGGGCGAGCGCCCGCGTCTCCGCCTTGCTCATCGCGCCGAGCGGGAAGCGGGCGAAGGCGAGCTGCTCGGGCGTGGTGGCGAACAGGAAGTAGCTCTGGTCGCGCTCGGCATCGACGGGGCGGAACATCTGCCAGCGGCCGCCGACGCGGCGCGTCTCGATGTAGTGGCCGGTGGCGAGCGCCGCCGCGCCGAGCTCGCGCGCGGTCGCCATCAGGTCGGAGAACTTGACCGTCTGGTTGCAGGCGATGCACGGCACCGGCGTCTCGCCGGACAGGTAGCTGTCGGCGAAGCTCTCGATGACGGCGGTGCGGAAGCGCTCCTCGAAGTCGAGGACGTAGTGGGGAATGCCGAGATGCTCGGCGACGCGGCGGGCGTCGTGGATGTCGCGGCCGGCGCAGCAGGCGCCGGAGCGGTGGGTCGCCTCGCCGTGGTCGTAGAGCTGCAGCGTCACGCCAACGACGTCGTAGCCGGCCTCGGCGAGCAGCGCCGCGACGACGGACGAATCCACGCCGCCCGACATCGCGACGACGACGCGGGTGTCGGCCGGTGAGGCGTTCGGGGCGAAGCCGTCGAGAATCATGCGTCCTGTCGCGATTGGGCGCCGCCTCCCGCGTGCGGAGGGGGATGGCCGAGGGCGTGCACCGCCTGACCGAGCATTGCGGCAGCACTATAGCGAAAGCGGTCACCGCCGTCCAAGCGCCGCGCCCACGCGTCGATGAGCGCCCCTGCGGCGGCCGTGGCGCCGCTGCCACGGCGGGTGTTGCTGGTTTGCAACGCACTGCGGCCAGTCAACAAAAGTAACCGCGCATTAACCAAATCACCCCGGCGCGTTTAGCTCATTGTTAAAGCACCGGCCCCTAGTGTCGAGGCTGTGAAGAGGTGGTGTGTGTGAGCGTAGAATGACCGAACAGGTCCGAACCAGAGTGCGCTATGTCATCGGCCCCGACGGGAGCCCGTTGACGATTGCCGATCTGCCACCGAGCAACGCGCAGCGCTGGGTGATCCGGCGCAAGGCGGAGGTGGTGGCGGCGGTGCGCGGGGGGCTCCTGTCGCTGGAAGAAGCCTGCAGCCGCTACACCCTCACCGTCGACGAATTCCTCTCCTGGCAGGCGCTGATCGACAAGCACGGCCTCGCCGGTCTGCGGGCGACGCGCGTGCAGGAATATCGGGAACAGTGACGCGCCGGCGGCCCGCTCGACCGCCGCGGGGGCGGTGAGGCGGCGGCCACGGTCCTCGTCTTCGCTGCGCCACCACCGGCGCCCCACCTTCCAACCGAGCAAGGTCCAGATGCCAGAGCCCGGTCCGGTTCCGCCCGGGACCCCGACGGTCGCCGTTCCGCTCGACGGCATCGTCGCGCTGCCGGACGGCGTGCTGCCCGCCATCGTGACGTTCCTGGAGATGCGGACGCCGCCCGCGGCCACGCCGGCCGTCGAAGCGCCGGCGACCCAGCGCCTGGTGCCGGCCGAGGCCGAGCGCTTCCGGCGGCTGTTCCGCGCCGTCGGCGAGCCGTGGCTGTGGACCTCGCGCCTGCGCCACTCCGACGAGACGATCGCCGCCCGTATCGCCGATCCTGGCATCGCCACGCTGGCGGTGGTCGAGGACGGTCGGGACGTCGGGCTGGTCGAGCTCGACCTGCGACGGCCGGGCGAAGTGGAGATCGTGCTGTTCGGCCTGGTGCCCGCCGCCGTCGGGCGCGGGCTCGGGCGCCGGCTGATGGCCGACCTGCTGGCGCGGGCGTGGCAGCGCCGGGGCGTGCGGCGGGTGTGGCTGCACACCTGCACGCTCGATCATCCGGCGGCGGTGCGCTTCTATCGCTCGTTCGGCTTCAAGGCCTACCGGCGGGCGGTGGAGATCGTCCCCGACCCGCGGCTCGACGGCGACGTCGAGCCGTCCGTCGCGCCGGACTGGCCGCCGGTCGGCTGAACCGCCTCGCGTGGCGTCGGCGCTTCGCCGCCGTTCAAGACCGGCGCCTCGCCGCCATGCAGGTCGACGATCGACACCGTCTCGACCGTCATCGAGCGGTCGGCGACGCCGCGCTCCTCCAGACGACAGGTCCACGCGCCCGGCGCGCCGCCGATGGTGAAGTGGTTGTAGCGCGCCGACGGATTGCGCCCGTGCGGCATCGCCGAGGCGGAGGGCACGCCGACCACCGGCACGAGGCCGTCGCGGCCGTTCAGCCAGGCGATGCTCGGCTTGTGGGTGTGGCCGTGCAGGACCAGCTCGGCGCCAGCCTCGTCGATCGCCGCGCGGAAACGCGCCGAGCCGATCATCCGCTTGTGCCAGGCGGTCGCCTTGATGCCGGGCGGATGGTGGATCAGCACCACCCGGAACAGGCCCTGGTGGGCCGTCGCCTGCAGCATCTCGGTGAGCAGCAGCTGCTGGTGGGTGTCGAAATGGCCGGTCGCCAGGAAGGGCGCCGTCGCGCGCGCGCTGGAGGCGCCGATGATGGCGACGTTCTGGCGGCGGCGCAGGTAGGGAAAGTGCGGCCGGCCCGGAGAGTGGTGATCCCCGGGATCACCCGACAGGTGCGCCGCCCAGATGCGGCGGGCGCGGCCGAGGGCGCCGGGCACATAGGCGTCGTGATTGCCGGGGACGACCGAGACCTCGGCGGGCGGGCCGAGCGTGCCGAGCCAGCGCGCCGCGGGGCCCATCTCGCCGGCGAGCGACAGGTTGACGAGGTCGCCGGTGACGACGATGTGGTCGGGTACACGGGCGTGGATGTCGGCGACCAGAGCATCGAGGGCGGAGTTCGACAGCTTGACGGCGCGGTTGCGATGCCAGTTGACGTAGCCGACGACGCGCTTGGAGGCGAGCTCCAGGAACTGCGGGTCTGGAAGCGGGCCGAGGTGCGGGTCGGACAGATGAGCGAGTGTGAACATCGCGCCCGCAGCCGTCGGCTCAGCGGCCGCGGAAGGTGGCGAGCGTCAGGGCGACGCGGCCATGCGAGAAGTCGACGGCCGGCGACCAGACGAAGCGCCACCGGGCAGGCGAGAAAAGAGACAGCATGAGACGCAAACTCGCGATCGAGGCAAAGGTTCGGTCGTCCGGCGCTGGGAGGGGCGACGGCACCGACACGGTCCCGGCCGGTATAGCCGGGAGCGGCGACCGCTGCCAAGCGCCGCTTTGGCGGTGCGGCAGTTTCCCCGCCCCGGCGGTGCGCGCCGGCGGGCGACGTCGCGGCGGGTGGCGATGAACCCGCTGGCGCGCGCTGCGGCGCCGCCGGTGCGCCGCGGCCTCAGGCTGTGGACGCGGCTGACGCGCTCGGTGACGCTCGGCGTGCGCACGATGGTGCTGACGGGCGACGGCCGCGTCTTCCTCGTCCGGCACGGCTATGTCGACGGCTGGCACCTGCCCGGCGGCGCCGTCGATCCCGGCGAGACGGCGGTGGCGGCGGCGGTGCGCGAGCTCGCCGAGGAGGGCAACATCGCCGCCGACGGCGATCCGGAACTCGCCGGGCTCTATCTCAACGCCGGCCTCGGCCGCGACCACGTGGCGCTCTACGTGGTGCGCCGCTTCGCCGTGCGCGGGCCGCCGCGGCTCGGCCGCGAGATCGCCGCCGCCGGCTTCTTCTCAGCCGACGCCCCGCCGGCCGAGACGACGCCGGCGACGCTCCGGCGCCTCGCCGAGGTGGTCGAGGGTGTGCCGCCGGCGGCGACGTGGTGAGGCCGAGCCGGCGTCAGTTCTGCAGCTGCACCCGGCCCTCGACCGTCGGCGACACCGTGCCGGCGCCGGCGACGGCGTCGATGACGACCGTCGCCAGCAGCTTACCGTCGCGCGGGCCGACGACGTAGTCGCCCCGGCGCAGAGCGACATAGTCGTCGCCGCCGCGCGCCATGAAGTCGTTGGTGGCGACGGTGTAGGTCTTGGCCGGATCGAGCGGCGCACCGGCGATGTCGACGGAAACGATCCGGCTGCCCGCCGGCTTCGAGACGTCGGCCACCACCGTCATGCCGGAGACGTGCGGGAAGCGCCCGGCGCCTTCCTCGACGGCGCCAACGCCGTTCTCCAGCGCCGTCTTCAGGTCGGCTCCCGACAGCTTGACGACGACGACGACGTTGCCGAACGGCAGCTCCGCCAGCACGTCGCGGCGGGTCAGCGTCGAGCCGGCGGCGTAGAGCTTGTTCGCCCGGATACCGCCGCCGTTCATCAGCGCGACGTCGGCGCCGGTGGAGGTGCGCATGGCGTCGGCGATGAGGTTGCCGATCGCCGCCTCGCCGCCGCGCACGGCCGCCCGCCGGCTGTCGAGCTCGGTCGACGTCTTGCCGATCTCGACGCCGAGCTCGGCCGACAGTGTCTTCTCGAGCTCCGCGATCCTGGCCGCGACCGCCGGGTCCGGCGTCACGGTGGCGGTGTCGATGACGCGGAATTCCGGCGTCCACGTCACCTTGCGCTTGCCGTCGACCGTTTCGGCCGTCACGTCGAGGGTGACGACCGGCAGGTATTCCGCCTGCTCGCGCGCCTCGGCGAGGATGGCGCGGCCGTCATAGTTGATGAGGAGGTCGTGGGTGTCGCCGGACAGCACGAGGTCGATCGCGCCGCCGTGCATCATCGCGAGATCCTGGGAGCGCATGGCGTGGGCGACGGCGACGACGATGTCGGCGCCGTCGCCCCTGAGTGCCTTCGCCTGCGACAGGGCGGTGTCGACGGTACCGGCGATCTTCAGGTCGCCGGGGCTCGAGACGGCGTGGGAATGGTCGCCGGCGACGCCGACGACGCCGACCTTGACGCCGTCGAACTCCAGCATCGCGGTGTCGGCGAAGCCTTCGACAGGGCTGCCGTCTGGCAGGCGCAGGTTGGCGGCGAGCTTGTGGCCGGCCTGAAGCTCGCTCATCCGGGCGAGAAACACCTCCTTGCCGAAGTCGAACTCGTGGTTGCCGGGCACGAAGACATCGAGCTTCAGCATGTCGAGGAGGTCGATGATGTGGGCGCCCTGGTCGAAGCCGGACAGCAGCGACGGCGAGATGCTGTCGCCGGCGAAGGCGACGACGAGGTTGCCGCCCGCCGCGCGCTCGGCGGCGATGGCGCCGGCGAGCCGGGCGAAGCCGCCGCGGCCCTCGTCGGCCTCGGCGCGGTCGATGTCGCTGGCGACGAGAAAGGTGATGTCGGCGGCGCGGGCGGGCAGGGCAGCGCCGAACACGACGGCGGCAGTCAGGGCGGCGGACAGCAGGGCGGCGGCGACGGGGAAGGCGCGGCGGCCGCGGATCGGCGTCGACGGGACGGTGAGCATCGCGATCTCCTCGTGAGGGCGGGATCGGCGCCGATTGTCGCAATCCGGCGCGGCGTTGGCGAGAGCCTGGATGCGCCCGCCGCGCGTCGTGCGACGGCACGGCGACCTTTCCGCGCAAGCATGCCGCGCTAGGTTCCGTGCGGGTGACGGGCTATGTCAGTCGAAGGGGCCGCCCGAGGGCCCGCACGCCAGCCTGGCATCCGTCGCCTCCCGACAGCCGCGAGACCGCTCTTGAGCACCGTCGAACCCGCCGAGGCCGACACCCGGCCCGATCTCCGCCCGTCCCCGCGTTCGGCGCCGGACGGCCACCACGCCCCCGTGCGCCTGCCCGCCGGCCATCCGCCGGTGCGCACCGGCGGCATCGGCGTGCTGATCGTCAACCTCGGCTCGCCGGACGGCACCGACTACTGGTCGATGCGCCGCTACCTGAAGGAGTTCCTCTCCGACCGGCGGGTGATCGAGGCGCCGCGGCTGTTGTGGTGGCCGCTGCTCAACCTCGTCATCCTGTCGCGCCGGCCGCAGCGCTCCGGCGCCGCCTATGCGTCGATCTGGGACAAGCAGCGCAACGAGGCGCCGCTGAAGACGATCACCCGCTCGCAGTCCGACAAGCTCGCCGAGATGCTCGCCACCATGGAGCCGCGGCCGATCGTCGACTGGGCGATGCGCTACGGCTCGCCGCCGATCGGCGAGCGCCTGCAGGCGCTGCAGGACGCCGGCTGCGACCGCATACTGGTGGTGCCGCTCTATCCGCAATACGCGGCGGCGACGACGGCCACCGTCAACGACATGGCCTTCGCGCAGCTCGCGAAGATGCGCTGGCAGCCGGCGGTGCGCACGGCGCCGCCCTGGCACGACGACCCCGTCTACATCGACGCCCTCGCCCGCTCGCTGGAGGGCCACCTCGCCAATCTCGACTTCGAGCCGGAGGTGGTGCTCGCCTCCTTCCACGGCGTGCCGAAGGACTATCTCGAGAAGGGCGACCCCTATCACTGCCAGTGCCACAAGACGGCACGCCTCCTGCGCGAGCGGCTCGGCTGGCCGGCGGACCGGCTCCGGATCACCTTCCAGTCGCGCTTCGGCCGTGCCGAGTGGCTGAAGCCCTACACCGACGAGACGGTGATGCAGCTCGCCCGCGACGGCGTGAAGCGCCTCGCCGTGGTGATGCCGGGCTTCGTCGCCGACTGCCTCGAGACGCTCGAGGAGATCGCCGAGGAGAACGGGCACTATTTCAAGGAGAACGGCGGCGAGCAGTTCGCCGCGATCCCGTGCCTGAACGATTCGCCCGAGGGCATGGACGTCATCGCCCACGTGGTGCGGCGCGAGCTTTCCGGCTGGTCACGGCCGCCGGGCTGACGGCCCGCCGGCGCCCGACGACGGTACCGTCGCGGCAATTCGATCCCTCACCGCAACTCGATGCCTGACGGCATCCCCGACGGCATCTTGACCGTGACGCTGCGCGGGCCTTTGGTCGGCGGGCCTCTGCGGCCACCGGGAGCGTGCCCATGAACATCTCTCTCAGCGCCTTCGACGTCGTGCTGATCGCCCTCGTCGTGCTCGTCGTGCTGATCGTCTTCGCCGGTGTGAAGACGGTGCCACAGAGCTACAGCTGGACGATCGAGCGCTTTGGCAAGTACACGCGCACGCTGCGCCCCGGCCTCAACCTGATCGTCCCGTTCATCGATCGCGTCGGCGCGAAGATGAGCATGAAGGAACAGGTGCTCGACGTGCCCGAGCAGGAGGTGATCACCCGCGACAACGCCACCGTGACGGCGGACGGCATCACCTTCTACCAGGTCGTCGATGCGGCCCGCGCCGCCTACGAGGTGCAGGGCCTCGAGAACGCCATCCTCAACCTGACGATGACGAACATCAGGACGGTGATGGGCTCGATGGACCTCGACGAGCTGTTGTCCAATCGCGACGAGATCAACCACCGCCTCCTGCGCGTCGTCGACGCCGCCGCCGAGCCGTGGGGCGTCAAGATCACCCGCATCGAGATCAAGAACATCAACCCACCGCGCAACCTGGTGGATTCGATGGCGCGCCAGATGATGGCCGAGCGCGAGAAGCGCGCCTCGATCCTCGAGGCCGAGGGGGCGCGGCAGGCGCAGATCCTCAAGGCCGAGGGCCTGAAGCAGTCGCAGATCCTCGAGGCCGAAGGGCGCCGCGAGGCGGCCTTCCGCGACGCCGAGGCGCGCGAGCGCGCCGCCGAGGCCGAGGCGAAGGCGACGGAGCTCGTGTCGACGGCGATCGCGGCGGGCGACGTGCAGGCGATCAACTATTTCGTCGCGCAGAAGTACGTCGAGGCGCTCGGCCAGTTCGCGACGTCGCCGAACCAGAAGACGCTGATCCTGCCGATGGAGGCGACCGCGGTGCTCGGCGCCTTGTCGGGCATCGGCGAGATCGCCCGCGAGGCATTCGGCGGCGAGGGGCCGAAGGCACCGGCGCCCTCGCGGTCCTCGCGGCGGGGCGCGGTGCCGCCGGCGAACGGCTGAGGCGCGGGCGGTCGGCGACACGCGACCGCCGGCTGCGGCCGGAGTTTGGTCCTTCGGAGATTGTCTGAGCCGAGGCGAGACGGGGCGAGGAAGGAAGGCGGGGCGATGGGCGAGGGCTCGCTGGTGTCGACGATGATGACCGCGCTCGGTGGCTGGGCGTGGATGCTGCTCGGCGTCGTGCTGCTCGGCCTCGAGGTGGTGGTGCCCGGCACCTTCATGCTGTGGTTCGCCATCGCGGCGATCCTCACCGGCGTGGTCGCGCTCGCCGCCGACGCCGCCGGCTGGACGGGGCTCACCTGGCAGGCGGAAGCGGGGCTGTTCGTCGTGCTGGCGATCATCGCCGTGATCGCCGGCCGGTCCTGGATGAGCCGCCGGCAGGCGCAGCCGTCCGACGCGAGCGGCCTCAACGAACGCGCCGCCCGCCACATCGGCCGTCGCGCCCAGCTGAAGGAGGCGATCGTCGACGGCCGCGGCCGCATCGATCTCGACGACACGGTGTGGCTGGTGTCGGGGCCCGACCTGCCGGCGGGCACGACGGTGAGGATCACCGGCGCCGACGGCGTGCGCTTGAAGGTGGAGCGGGCGGAGTAGGGGTCAGCGGATGAGGCGGATTTCGACGCCGAAATCGTGCCGTGTCCACGACCGATCGCCTGTGTAGGCGGGCAGCCCGAGATGGCGGGCGGCGGCGAGGCAGGCGACGTCGCCGAGGGAGAGCCCGGCGCGCCGGGCGGCGGGGATCATCTCGCCGGCATCGATGGCCATGCCGGCATCGAACGCCATGATCTGGACCGCCGTCTGGCCGATCGCGCGCAGCGCGGCGTCTCTCGGCTGGCCGAGGTCCAGGAGCTTGCCCAGTACCTCGGCGAGATTGACGGAGGCGATGACCGCGTCAGCGACGATCGTGGCGACCAGGTCCGCACCGGGCTCGCCCTGCAGGAGGGCGAGGAGCGCCGAAGCGTCGAGGACGCTACTCGCCATGCCCGGCGTCTTTCGCCACCTCCCGCCGCCGATCCGCAATCAGGTCGTCCGCCAGCGAGCGGCCGGTGGGGACGAAGTCCCTGACCAGGGCTTGTGCGCGCCGGATCGCGTCCTGCAGCGGATAGAGGTGGAGTTCCGTGCCCACCATTTCGCCGACGAGGACCGAGCCCGGCTTCGCGTGCAGGGAAGCGAGCGCATCTGCCGGGAGCCTGACGCATCCGGCGGCGTCCACCGTCAGACGGAAGGGCGCGCCCGGAAGGGCGGAAGCTTCAATGGGGGCGCGGCTGGCCGGCTGCGCCACGTCGTCGGCCGCCTGACGGCCCAGCGCCGCTTCGTCCGCGACCAGGACGTTGCGGACGTGCTGGTAGCGGATGCCGAGGGCCTTGGCGATATCGGCCCGGCTATGACCCGCTGCAGCCAGCTTGCGGATCTTGCTCGACTTCGTTCCGGGCTCCCGCACCACCTCGTCCAGCAGACTCATCGCGTCCTCAATCGCAATTGCGATGAGGGCATTCTGGCGATAGTTAGACAACAAGTCAACTGATAGTTAGGTAGATACTATCCAGTCGCGGGCGACTGCCGCTCGCGTATGTGAGACGTGCAGAGAAGCCTGCGGGCGTCGATGTTCAGCCAGTCAATAGGACTGCACGACGGCTGCCGCTTCCATGCAGTGGAAGCAGAAGAATACGTAGATGAGCCCGCAATCTGCAAAAATGAAGTCGTCGTTGACCGAGTCGAATTGTCCGACGAATGACGTCTGACGTTGGCAATGGCCGCATGTCGGCCACTCATCCGCCTGAATGAAATCCGGCGTTCCACCAAGCTTGTGGCGTGTTCCGACATTGGCAGGAGCAAACTTGAAGCCCGGCAGGCTCGCCGCCTCTTCAGTCAGCGGCTGGGGGACAAGTCGAAACTCGGGGATGCGCTTCATCTGACGTTCCCCGCGTGCCGGGAATGGCCCCGTGGGCCGGCGTGCAGCTGAGCGGCTCGCCAGATGCGGGAGCACGCTTCGCCCTACGCCACCCCCGACCGCAGCAGGTCGTGGAAGTGCAGGATGCCGGCAGGCTTGCCGGCGTCGACGACGAACAGCGCGGTGATGCCGGAGGTGTTGATGATCTCCAGTGCGGCGGCCACCAGGGTGTCGGGCTTCACGGTCTTCGGGCGGGCGTTCATCACCACCTCGACGGTCTGCGAGAGCAGGTCGCCGCTGAGGTGGCGGCGCAGGTCGCCGTCGGTGATGATGCCGACGAGGCGGCCGCGGGCGTCGACGACGCCGAGGCAGCCGAAGCCCTTCGAGGTCATCAGCACGATCGCCTCGCTCATCCGCGTGCCGAGCGGGGCGAGCGGGATGGCGTCGCCCGAATGCATCAGGTCGCGGGCGAACTGCAGGCTGGCGCCGAGGCGGCCGCCGGGGTGGAAGATGCGGAAATCGTGCGGGGTGAAGCCGCGCGCCTCGAGCAGCGCGATCGCCAGCGCGTCGCCGATGGCGAGCTGCAGCACGGTGGAGGAGGTGGGGGCGAGCCCGTGCGGGCAGGCCTCGTCGACCTTCGGCAGCTTCAGCACGTGGTCGGCGGCACGGCCGAGGGTGGAGCCGCCCTTTGAGGTGACGGCGATCAGCGGCACGCGGAAGCGTTTGGCATAGGCGATGATCGGCGCGAGTTCCTTCGTCTCGCCCGACCACGACATCGCCAGCACGGCGTCGTTCTCGGTGATCATGCCGAGGTCGCCGTGGCTCGCCTCGGCGGCGTGCACGAAGAAGGCCGGCGTGCCGGTGGAGGCGAGGGTGGCGGCGAGCTTGCAGCCGATGTGGCCGCTCTTGCCGACGCCGGTGACGATGACGCGGCCGCGGATGCCGCGCAGAAGGCCGATGGTGGCGGAGAAGGCGTCGCCGAGGCCGTGCGAGAGCGCCGCCCTCAGCGCCTTCATGGCGGTGATCTCGATCTCGATGGTGCGCCGCCCGGAGGCGAGCCAGTCCGCCGGCGAGGTCGAGCCGTCGGGGGTCGGAAGGGCGTCCGCGGTAAACAGCTCCGCGGGAAGCATGTCGGCCGCTTCAGCGGCAACCGTTCTGTCGTTCATGCGTGTCTCGCAAACCGCCGCCGACCCTCACCCGCGCGACTCAATATCACGGATTCGTGTCGCCGGGCAGCGGCGCCCGGCCGCGCCGGCCGCGGGCACGGACCGTCGGGTCCGTCGCAACCGCGCGTTAACCATGGCAGACTAGCCTCGCGGCTCTGGGGGGAGGCCCGGCGGGAGACCTCGGCACGGAGACCCGGGCAGGGAGACCTGGGCGATCTGGGAGACCTTGGCGACGCGCCGGGAACACACGAGAGGAGGCGCGCCGATGCCGTCACGCACCCGATCCACCAACCGTTCCGTCCGCTTCGCGGCGGCCGCGCTCGCCGTCTGCGCGGGCCTGACACTGGCCGGCTTCACCGAAGCCCGCGCCGACGCGACCTTCCAGAAATTCGTCGCCGGCTTCTGGCCGCAGGCGAAGAAGGCCGGCATCAGCCGCGCCACCTACGACCGCGCCTTCGCCGGCATCACCGAGCGCGACCCGGAGGTGCTGGAGAAGGCGAACTACCAGCCGGAATTCGTCAAGACGATCGGCGAGTATCTCTCCACCGCCGTGTCCGATGCGCGCATCGAGACCGGCCGCGAAATGCTCGTCAAATGGAAGCCGTGGCTCGACAAGATCGAGGCGCGCTCGGGCGTGCCGCGCCAGATCCTGGTGGCGATCTGGGGCATGGAATCGAACTACGGCAAGGTGCTCGACAACCCGGCGGTGGTGAAGAGCGTCATCCGTTCGCTGGCGACGCTCGCCTGCTGCGATCCGAAGCGCGGCAAGTTCGGCCGCTCGCAGCTGATCGCGGCGATGAAGATCCTGCAGCGCGGCGACGTGCCGTCGTCCCGCTTCACCGGCTCGTGGGCCGGCGCGATGGGCCACACCCAGTTCATCCCGACGAGCTACCTCGCCTTCTCCGCCGACGCCGACGGCGACGGCAAGGTGGACATCTGGACGAACATCCCCGACGCGCTCGCCACCGCCGCCAACCTGCTCCACAAGAACAAGTGGCGGACGGGCGAGACCTGGGGCTACGAGGTCGCGCTGCCGCAGGGCTTCAACTACGCCCGCGTCGACGAGAAGGCCGGCCGCAGCCTCGCCGACTGGCAGAAGATGGGGGTGCGCCGGGCGAACGGCGGGGCCTTCCCGCGGCCGGACGACAAGGCGACGCTGATCCTGCCGGCCGGCGCGCGCGGCCCGGCCTTCCTGATCCTGCCCAACTTCAACGTCATCAAGCGCTACAACAACGCTACCTCGTACGCGCTCGGCGTCGGCATCCTGTCGGACCGCATCATCGGCGCGCCGCCGCTGGCCGCGACCTGGCCGGCCGACATGCGCCCGCTGTCCGGCGCGCAGGTGGAGGAGCTGCAGCGCCTGCTCGCCCAGAAGGGTTACGATCCCGGCGACATCGACGGCAGGGCCGGGCCGGGCACCCGCGACGCCATCCGCGCCTACCAGGCCGACAAGGGCCTGCCGGCCGACGGCAACCCGTCGACGGCGATCCTCGACTTCCTGAAGAAGGGCGGATGAGCGCGGGTCGGCATCCGCAGCGCCGCGGCTCGGCGGGCCGGCGATGACGGCCCGCCTCGACCACTTCGCCATCGCCGCGACGGACCTCGCGTCGGGAACCGCCTGGCTCGAGGCGCGGCTCGGCGTGGCACTCGCGCCGGGTGGCGTCCACCCGCGCATGGGCACCCACAACCGCGTGCTCAGGCTCGGCGACGGCGTCTATCTCGAGCTCATCGCCATCGATCCCGCGGCGACGCCGCCGGGCCGGCCGCGCTGGTTCGGTCTCGACGAGCCCGAACTCGCCGCCCGCCTCGCGGAGCGGCCGCGGCTCGTCGCCTGGGTGGCGGCCACCGACGATCTCGACGCGGCGACGGCAGCTTCGCCGTTCCCGCACGGTCCGATCCACGAGATGACCCGCGGCGACCTCGTCTGGCGCATCACCATCCCCGACGACGGCGCTGCGGTGGAGGGCGGAGTCGTGCCGACGCTGATCGAATGGCCGCCGGGCGTGCACCCGACGAAGCGGATGGCGGACGCCGGATGCACGCTGGAGCGGTTGACGATCCGGCATCCGGACGCCGGACGGATCGCGTCCGGACTGGTGGCGATCGGGCTCGAAGACGCGACCGTGGATGTCGTCGACGGCGCGCCGTCGCTCGCCGCCACGATCGTCACTCCGGCCGGACGCGTCGTCCTCGACTGAGCGGACGCCACCGAGCAGACGCCGTCGGGCGCTGCTGGCCGCGAGGCGATCACCCCTACTTCGTCAACAGGTCGTGGCTGCCGTCCCAGCCGTCCGGCAGGAGTTGACCGAGCCGATCGGCGATGCGCTCGCGGTAGAGCGCGGCGACGCCGGCGAGGCGACCCTCCGCCATCGTCTCCGCCTCGGTGAGCCGGTCGGCGGCGACCGCGAAGTCGCCCGCGGCGTATGCGGCGAGCATCGCGTCCACCGCCGCCCGCAGCGTCTGGAACGCCGGGTCGGCGAGCGTCGCGGCGTCGCCCCACAGTGCGAACAGCCGCACCGCCGCCGTCTTCCCCTTCACGCGCACGCGGTCGACCTCGAGGAAGGCGTGGCGGGGCGCGGCGGTGGCGACGCTCTCGCCGACCAGCACCGGCACGCCGTAGGTCTTCGTCTGGCCCTCGAGGCGCGAGGCGACGTTCACGCAGTCGCCGATCACCGAATAGTCGAAGCGGCGCTCCGAGCCGAGGTTGCCGACGCAGCAGTCGCCACCGTTGAGGCCGATGCCGATGGCGACGTCGCGGTTCGGGCCGGGCACGCGGCCGGCGCGCCGGTCCTCGTTGAACTGGTCGATGGCGACCAGCATGGCGAGGGCGGAATCGCAGGCGTGGGCGGCGTGGTCGGGGTCGTCGAGGGGGGCGTTCCAGAACGCCATGATGGCGTCGCCCATGTACTTGTCGATGGTGCCGCGGCGCTCGAGGATGACGTCGGTGAGGGGGGTGAGGAAGGCGTTCATGAAGCGCGTCAACGTGTGGGCGTCCATGCCCTCCGAGATCGTCGTGAACGAGCGCATGTCGCAGAACAGGATGGTCATCGGCCGGATCTCGCCGCCGAGCTTCAGGCGTTCCGGGTTGCGCGTCAGTTCTTCGACGAAGGCCGGCGCGAGATAGCGGCCGAAGGCATTGCGGATGCGCCGGCGCTCGACCTCCTCGCGCAGCGAGACGAGGCCGATCGAGGCGGCCAGCGCCAGCCCCGCGCCGACCACGGGGAACGAGGCGTCGACCAGCATCTGGCCGCGCGTGAAGACGAGCCAGCTGGTGGCGGCGAGCGCCGCCAGCACCGCGAGACCGGTGGCGAGCGCCATCCGCACCGAGGCGAGCAGCGCCGCGGCGAGCGCCACCGTCAGCGTCGCGGCGACGAAGGCGACGAGCTCGGCGCCGGCCGCCCAGTCCGGCCGCGTCAGGGCGCCGCCGGCGATCATCTGCTCGATCGCCTGGGCGTGCACCTCGACGCCCGGCACGGCGGAATCGAGGGGCGTCGCGCGCAGGTCGAACAGGCCGGGCGCGCTGGTGCCGATCAGCACGATGCGTCCCTCCAGCAGGCCCGCCGGCATGGTGCCGTCGAGCACCTGCCAGGCCGGCACGTAGCGCTCCGGCGTCGACGGGGTGAAGTGGATGCGCATCTCGCCGTTCGCTTCCGTCGGCACGGTGATGTCGCCGATGCGGACCGCGTTGAGGCCGGTGAAGGCGCCCCAGGCGGTCTCGCCGGAGGCGTTGGAGGCGCGCAGCAGCATCGTCGAGGCGCCCTGGGCGACGCGCAGCGCCTCCGCCGACAGGCTCGGGAAGAAGCCGTCGCCGACGACGAAGACGAGCGGCACGGTGCGGACCACCTGGTCGATGTCGGGCAGCCAGTTGGTCGAGCCGACGCCGTGGGAGGCCTCGAGCAGGATCGGCAGCGGCGCCACCACGGTGGAGAAGGTCGGCAGTGCCGGCCGCGGGTCGTCGCCGGAAACCGCGAAGCCGGATTTCGGGCGCACCTGCGGGCCGTCGCCGTGCACGAGGATCGCGCCGGTGACGGAGTTGGAGGCGGCCAGCGCCGCGGCGAGCACGGCGTCGTTGGGCTCGCCGAGTTCGATGGCGCGCTCCAGCGCCCGGCGCGCCGGCGTGTCGGGCAGCGAGGCGACGATCTGTTCGGGCGACGAGCGGTCAGGCTCGGCCATCACCAGGTCGATCGCGACCGCCGCGGCGCCGGCCGCCGCCACCCCTTCGATCAGCGCCGCCAGCCGGTCGCGCGGCCACGGCCACTGGCCGTAGCGGGCGAGCGAGGCGTCGTCGATGTCGACGATACGCACCGGCAGGTCGGCGTCGTAGGGACGCGGGCGCAGGCGCTGGAACTGGTCGAAGACGAGATTGCGCAGGCCGATCAGCGGCACCGGATCGGCGAGGCGCAGCACGGTGCCGCCGGCGGCCAGCAGGCCGGCCGTCAGCGCGACGGCGACAGCGGTGCGCAGGCGGATCGTGTGGCGAAGCACCCTTGTCGGCCCCCGGGCTCAGGCTCTCAGAAGCGGGCGATCACCCGGCCGGTGACGACGTTGTTGGAGAAGGTGCGGCCGGGGGCGTTGGAGAGCTGGCGCTGGTAGGTGTAGTCGACCTTGAAGTCGGTCGCGTAGGTGATGAGGTTGGTGAAAGTGAGCGAGGCGCCCGGGGCGAAATAGGTGTCCTCGCGGTCCGAGCGGCCGGGCGCGGCGGACGCCGAGAACCAGCGCTCGTAGAGGCCGACGTGGGCGCCGGCGATCAGCCAGTCGACGACGCGGACGTTGTAGTCCACCCGGGCGCCGAGCTCGATGTAGTTGCCGGGCTCGAACTCGGTCGGCACCACGGCGAGCGACTTGCCGTCGACGCCGCTCCAGCGCAGGCGCGGGCGGATGGCGAGGAGGTCGCGGTCGGCAATCAGGCCGGCGGTGGCGAAGTGGCCGGAGAGGTCGACCACCGGGCCGCTGTCGGAGGCCCAGCGATCGCCGTAGCCGCGCCAGACGCCGCGCAGTTCCACCGCCTGCATGGCGCCGGCGAAGCGGCCCTCGAAGGTCAGGCTGGCGCCGGCCTCGCCATAGAGGAAGCTCTGGTCGAGCCATTCGAGCGCGCCGACGACGGCGGGGCGGATGGTGTAGCCGTCGCCCCCGACCGGGATGAGGGGGCCGACGTTCGCCGCCACGCCGGCGTTGTTGACGGTCTCGGCGTCCGGATACCAGATGCCGTAGCCCTGCACGTCGGTGCGCCAGCGCAGGTCGCCGAGGCGGCGCTCGTCGCGCAGCCGGGCGGCCGCGAAGAGCGAGGCACTGTCCTCGTAGAAGCGCGGCTTCGACTGCTCGGTCGGATTGCCCTCGTAGCCGACGCCGGCCTCCATCACGACCGTCGTGGAGGCTGGCTCGAGCAGGCGCCGGATGCGCCAGAGGCCCTCCGCGGCCTCCGCCTGGCCCGGATCGAGCAGGAGCACGCGCTCGTAGGTGGTGAGCGCCTTGCGCAGTTCGCCCCGCGCCTCGGCGGCGCGGGCGTAGGCGAGGTTCGCCTCGACGTCGCGCGGGTTCGCCAGGATCGGGGCGTAGAGGACGTCGAGCTCGTCGGCCGTGGCCGGCGCGGGGAGGACGGCGATGCCGCCGGCCGCGAGGCACACGGCCGCGAACGCGATCCGGATGATCGCGGTGGCGCCCGTCCCGCCGCCGTCGTCCAGCATGCTCATACGCCCTGTCGCCGTCGCCCGAGCGACTACTCCCGCTTGCACGGTGGGCGATCGGGACGCCCCCGTCAATTCGACGAAACCGTGATCTCCGTCACATCGACTTCCGCGGCGTTCGATGATGATGTTTTCGTCACAGTTCGGAGCGCTCTTCTGCAGGGGTCGGGCGACCCGAGGGCGGTGACCCGATCCGCGCGCCGGCCATTGCGCCAGGCGCGCGGATCGGTGATTTTCCGCTGACGGTGCCGCGGCCATTGGCGCGGCAAGCCACGGGCGGCCACCATGCAGCACGACACCATCAGGGCGAGAGGCATGCGCGGCGTGCGGACGGCGTTGCTCGCCGGCGCACTGGCGGCCTGCGGCACGACTGGCGCGGCAGCGGAAGGCATCGGCATCGCCGCGGTGGTGGTGCGCGACGTCACCGGCTCGGCCGGCGGCGCGCCGCGGGTGCTGGCGGTCGGCACCGACGTCTTCCAGGACGAGACCATCTCGACCGCGCGGGAATCCAACGCGCAGCTGCTCTTCCTCGACCAGACCAGCCTGACCATCGGGCCGTCGTCCGACGTGATGCTCGACCGCTTCGTCTTCGACGGCAACCGCCGCGCCAGCGACTTCGCCGTGCAGGCGACGCGCGGCGCGCTGCGCTTCGTCTCCGGCTCGTCGAAGTCGGAGTCCTACAAGGTGCGTACCCCGGTCGCGACCATCGGCGTGCGCGGCACCATCGTCGACGTCTTCGTGCGGCCGGGCGAGGCGATCATCATCCTCGAGGAGGGGGCGTCGGACGTCTGCATCGAGGGCGCCGGCTGCACCGGGCTCGTCCAACCCGGCACCTACCTGGTGGTGCGCTCCGGCGGCAAGGTGGAAGGACCGCGCGCCTGGGACGGCTCCATCCGTTCGGTGATCGGGCCGGTGTCGTTCCCGCTGTTCGGCTGGCATCTCGACCTCGACCGCCGCCGCGAGTTCGTCGACACCGACCAGCCGAGCAACCTCGTCGACCAGCTGGATTCGCTGCCGAACGACGATTTCTGCGACTGCAACTACGACGACCACGGCCACGACAAGGGCCGCAAGTAGGCCCTCCTCCCGCATTCCGGTCGGAGAACCCGGCGAACTGGTCGGCGCCGGCGCTTGCCGTCTCCGCGTGAGCGTGAAGACTGCGCCGATATCGGCGCGCTGTCGTCAGAAGGCCCGGAAGGGTCCGCGACGCGCGCCATCGGAGGAGGCGTCGCCATGCAGATCCCGAGGCCCTACCAGCCGGCGAGCGAGGACGATCCGCGCTCCGACTATACCGGCTACAAGTCGACCGCCCTGCGCGCCCCGAAGCGGCCGCTGGTGCCGATCCCCCAGACGCTGTCGGAGATCACCGGGCCGGTCTACGGCCACGAGATGATCCGTCCGACCGATCACGACCTCACCCGCCAGCACGACGGCGAGGCGATCGGCGAGCGCATCATCGTCGCCGGCCGCGTCCTCGACGAGGACGGCCGGCCGGTGCCGAACACGCTGGTCGAGATCTGGCAGGCGAACGCCGCGGGCCGCTACGTCCATGTCCTGGACCAGCACCCGGCGCCGCTCGACCCGAACTTCTCCGGCGCCGGCCGGGTGGTGACCGACGAGCGCGGCCGCTACCGCTTCCTGTCGGTGAAGCCCGGGCCCTATCCCTGGCGCAACCACCACAACGCCTGGCGGCCGGCGCACATCCACTTCTCGCTGTTCGGCCCGTCGTTCCTGACGCGGCTCGTGACGCAGATGTACTTTCCCGGCGATCCGTTCTTCCCCTACGACCCGATCTTCCAGTCGGTGACGGACGAAAAGGCGCAACAGCGGATGATCTCGCGCTTCGACATCGACCTCACCGAGCCCGAGTGGGCGACCGGCTACGTCTTCGACATCGTGCTGCGCGGCCGCGCGGCGACGCCGATGGAGGACCACGCCTGATGGCCCGCCTCGTCACCCCGTCCCAGACGGTCGGCCCGTTCTTCCACTATGCCCTCGTCCCGTTCGACCGCGCGGGCGTCGTCGCCGGCGAGGGCGTGCCGGGCGAGCGCATCGTCATCGAGGGCCGCGTGCTCGACGGTGCCGGGCAGCCTGTGCCGGACGCGATGATCGAGACCTGGCAGGCGGATGCGAGCGGCCGCTACGATCACCCGGAGGACGACCGCGCCGATGAGATGGGCACCCCCGGCTTCAAGGGCGCCGCCCGCGTGCCGACGGGAAAGGACGGCTCCTTCCGCATCGTCACCATCAAGCCCGGGCGGGTGCCGGGCCGTGGCAACGCCCTGCAGGCGCCGCACATCATGGTCTCCGTGCTCGGCCGCGGGCTCTTGAAGCGGCTGGCGACGCGGCTCTACTTCGCCGACGAGGCGGCGGCGAACGACGAGGACGCCATCCTCGCTTTGGTGCCGGAAGATCGCCGCGCCACCCTGATCGCCCGCGCCGACGGCGAGGGGCCGGACGGCCGCGTCTACCGCTTCGACGTCCACCTGCAGGGCGACGACGAGACGGTGTTCTTCGACGTGTGAGTGTCGATCGCGGTCGAAACCGACAGTCGCGTCCGCCGGCCAGTTTCCGCAGTCCGCGCCGATTGGCGGGAGCGGCGGCATCGGCCACGGGCTCGACGGGCGGCTGCCTCAAAGGGTTGCTTGTCCTGGTTGCCCGACCGGGTTGCTTGACGGGCGGGCCGCTTGGCCGGACCTTGGCGTCCCATGAGACCGTCGTCGATTCGCGTGCCGATGCTCGCCGCCCTCGCGGCGCTTCTGGCCGCGCCGCTCGCGGACACGTCCGCGGTCGCGGCGGTGCCGCTGCCACCGGTGCGCCCGCCGCCGAGTTGGATCGGCAACGCCCCGGCCGCACCGGCCGACCCCGCGCCGGCCGCCCCCGTTCCACCCGTCGCCGCCGCGCCGTCGGCGGGGGCCGTGTCGCCGGGCGCCACCGCTCCCTCCGAAGACGGCCCTGCCGAGGCGGCGGCTCCCGCAGAGCCCGCGCCGGCCGCCCCCTCCGCCGGCGGCCGCCCGCGCTTCACCATTCCGGTCACGGCGAGCGCGCCGGCGAAGGAGCTGTTCGGCAATGTCGGCGTGCCGGCGCCGCTCGCCGCCCGCGCCATCGGCTTCTACTCGCGCGGCTGCCTCGCCGGCGCGAAGGCGCTGCCGGTCGACGGCAAGACCTGGCAGGTGATGCGGCTGTCGCGCAACCGCAACTGGGGCCACCCGGCCCTCATCGCCTATCTCGAGAAGCTCGCTGCCGCAGCCCCCGGCCTCGGCTGGCGGGGCCTGCTCGTCGGCGACCTCGCCCAGCCGCGCGGCGGCCCGATGCTGACCGGCCACGCCAGCCACCAGATCGGCCTCGACGCCGACATCTGGCTGACGCCGATGCCGAACCGCAAGCTGTCGACGAAGGAGCGCGAGGATCTCAGCGCCACCTCGATGCTGAAGGACAACGGCGTCGAGGTGGACCCGAAGCTGTGGACCGCCGCCCACGCCCGGCTGATCCGCCGCGCCGCTTTGGACCCCGAGGTCGAGCGCATCTTCGTGCATCCGGCGATCAAGCAGGCGCTCTGCACCAGCGCCGGCACCGACCGGGCGTGGCTGTCAAAGGTGCGGCCCTACTGGGGCCACCACTACCATTTCCACGTCCGCCTCGACTGCCCGCCCGGCAGCGAAGGTTGCCGCCCGCAAGACCCGCCAGGCTCCGGCGACGGCTGCGGCGCCGAGGTGAAGGAGTGGCTCGCCAAGGTCCGCCCCCGTCCGGAGCCCGCGACCCCCGCGAAGCCGGCGAAGCCGAAGCCGCCGATGCCGCTGTCGGCGCTGCCGGCGGAATGCCGGACGGTGTTGTTGGCGGAGTGAGGCGAAGGGTCGACCCAACTCACGATTGCCCGGCTGCCGACCGCATGCGATCAACGTGCCATGTCGGACATAGGGGAATTCTTCAGTCGGGGAGATGACGCGCAGGAGGCAGGCGACTTCGACCTCGCGCGGCGTTGCTTTGAGCAGGGCGCCGCCTCGGGCGACGTCTTCTGCCTGTCGCGGCTCGCTTACCTTTACGATCTCGGCATCGGCGTTCCGATCGACAAGCGTCGTGCGCGAGGACTGTATCTGCGCGCGTGGCGGCTCGGATGTCACATCGCCGGCAACAACCTCGCCATCCTGCATCGCGAGGACGGCAATCACGGCGCGATGGCGCGCTGGTTCCGCCGGGCCGTCGAGCGCGGCGACGACGGCGCGCGCGTCGAACTGGCGAAGTGCTACCTGCAGGGTCTCGGCGTCGAACCTTCTCCGACACTCGCGTTGCGCCACCTCAGAATGGCTCTGGCGGGCGAAGCCCTCTGCGAGAATGAACGCGAGGAGGCGGCCCAACTCATCGCCAGCCTCGGACCCAAGCTGGTCATCGACGGAAGGTAGATTGTCGATAGGCCGTGCCTGACGCCCTGCGCGATCAACGAGTGGAGGCCGTTGCCGATGTGGCCCCGCCTTGACCCCCGCCGCCCTGCCGCATAACTGTCGCGACCCTTCGCCGGGGGCGCCTGGGCGTCCCGCCGGGAGACCGACATGGCCGCCGCAGCACTCGCATCCGACACGCCTGCCCCCACGCTCGATCCGATGAGCCCCGCGCGCTCGTTCCAGGGGCTGATCCTGACGTTGCAGCGGTTCTGGGCGGAGCGGGGCTGTGCGGTGCTGCAGCCCTACGACATGGAGGTCGGCGCCGGCACCTTCCATCCGGCCACCACGCTGCGCTCGCTCGGGCCGCGGCCGTGGAAGGCCGCCTACGTGCAGCCCTCGCGCCGGCCGAAGGACGGCCGCTATGGCGACAACCCCAACCGGCTGCAGCACTACTACCAGTTCCAGGTGATCCTGAAGCCGTCGCCGGGCGACCTGCAGGACCTCTACCTGCAGAGCCTCGCCGCCATCGGCATCGACCCGCTGCTGCACGACGTTCGCTTCGTCGAGGACGACTGGGAGAGCCCGACGCTGGGTGCCTGGGGGCTCGGCTGGGAGTGCTGGTGCGACGGCATGGAGGTGTCGCAGTTCACCTACTTCCAGCAGGTCGCCGGCTTCGAGTGCGCGCCCGTTTCCGGCGAGCTCACCTACGGCCTCGAGCGCCTCGCCATGTACGTGCAGGGGGTCGAGAACGTCTACGACCTCAACTTCAACGGCCGCGAGGGGGCTGAGAAGATCAGCTACGGCGACGTCTTCCTGCAGGCCGAGCAGGAGTTCTCGCGCTACAATTTCGAGCACGCCGACACCGAGGCGCTGCTGAAGCACTTCCAGGACGCCGAGGCCGAGTGCGGCCGCCTCGTCGAGGCCGGCTGGAGCGCCGAGGGCGCGGCGCGCCGCCACCTCCTGGCGCTGCCGGCCTACGACCAGTGCATCAAGGCCTCGCATTTGTTCAACCTGCTCGACGCCCGCGGCGTCATCTCGGTGACCGAGCGGCAGAGCTACATCCTGCGCGTCCGCACGCTGGCCCGCGCCTGCGGCGAGGCGTGGCTGGCGACGGAGGCGGGGGGAGGGGTGGCGTGATGGCGCTGACGATCCGGGATCCCGAAGCGGAACGACTGGCCCGCGAGATTGCGGCGATGACCGGCGAGACGGTCTCCCAGGTCGTCCTCACGGCCTTGCGCGAGCGCGCGGCGAGACTGCAGGCCCGGGACGAGGCGTCGCTGGCGGAGGTCCTGGCGATCGGCGAGCATTGCGCTTCGCTGCCCGTCCTCGACGATCGCTCCAGCGACGCCATCCTTGGCTACGGAGAGGCCGGGCTGCCGGGGTGAAGCAAGTCCGCCGCCCCAACTGGGTTGGCGCAGGCGCAAAGTTGGGTAGAGATTGTGCATAAATTGGACGCCCGTTATGCGCCATTGGCAATTGCAGGAAGCACGAAGCCGCATTGACGAGGTATTCGATGCGGCGACGGCGGGGGAGCCGCAGCGCATTGCCGGGCGCGGCGAAAGCGCTGTCGTGGTCGTCTCCGAGGAAGAGTGGAAACGGCTCACCGCTGGGAGGCGGGACTTCGGCGCCTTCCTGATGAGTTGCCCGATCACACCGAACGATCTGCCGGATCGCAGTCCGGCCCGGGTGCTGCGCTCCGGCAGCTTCGACGGTTGATCGGCGGTTTGTACCTGCTCGACACGACGTCCTGTCACGGTCGGCCGACGCTGCAACCGCAGGGGCCCAGGCGGTCCGGGAATTCATCGTCCGCCAAAGCGAGGCCCCTTCAAAGCCACCGCTCATCACGATCGCGGCCTTTTGCGACGAAGGTCACCTTCAGCGAAGCTGCTTTCGTGCGCTCAGTGTCGGGAGAGCGGAGCCTCTATGGTATGATTGAAGGCAATCGATACTGCGCTTGGGCCGGGAAGTCTCGCCGAAGGCACCGGTAGCCTGATTTTTGCGTCTTCTTGGAGGGGGCAATGGAAGAGTTGTCGCTCTTTGACGTTCTCTACCATGAGTATAAGTGGGAAAAGAAGGATTTCGGATACGATGGGCCTTATCCTCCTTACGTGAGGATAGGAATGAAAATGTACCTGCTGCCGCCGAGCCTTGAGCCCGCCTTCGAGAAATGGTACGGTGCTCTTGGAATATTTCGCGAGAAGCTGCTCATTCACGATTTACTTGGAAAATTTCGCTACGTTCGTATGACCGACGAAGCGGTAGAGGACGGCATGGGACTGAAATACGTTGGCGCCTTCGACAACAGCATTCCGTTCCGAATCGTGAGCCTCAACAAGACTGAAATGATTCTCCGTCACCCCGACGAGATGGCATCACTACCGTTCTGGTATCCGATCCTTAGCCCCGCGTCGAAAGTGATGCTCAGTCGCTAGCGATCTCCGCCCCTCACTCCCCCTCGAACACCACCTTGTTCCGACCCGTCCGCTTCGCAAGGTAGAGCGCCGCGTCGGCGCGCTGCAGGAGGGCGTCGATGCCGGCGTCGCCCGGCCGCAGCACGGTGCCGCCGATGCTGATGCGGACCTCGACGCTGTCGGCCTCGACCTGCACCGGGGTGGCGGCGACGGCGGCGCGCAGGCGC
>Ga0209902_100303_pt1 | contig 65752 bp, 78 predicted proteins | sample FECB27metaG_FD_188304 | JGI IMG/M metagenome (GOLD analysis project Ga0209902, IMG submission 188304) | Cyanobacterial communities from the Joint Genome Institute, California, USA - FECB-27 (SPAdes) (version 2) | ecosystem: Environmental > Aquatic > Thermal springs > Hot (42-90C) > Microbial mats...
CCAGCAGCGCCACCAGTTCGCCGCGCAGCTCCTGCCATTCGCCGGAACCCGGTTGGCCGTAGTCTTGCGTCTGGAACGTGGAAGTCGCGCGGGCCATCGGTCGATCCCAAGCACCTGAAACGGAACACCTCAGACCCAGTTCGGGCCATGAGCAATCCGGTTACTCTTGGGAAAACATGGTAAAGATCGCGTTAAGCTCAATCGCATTTTGCGAATCGAGGCAACGGAGCTGTGGATGACGACTGCCCGGCGAGGCCCGTGCAAATCTCTCTGCCCACGCCCGTCTTAAGTGGGATACAAAAGCGGCAAGCTGCTTGTTAGTTAGGGCGCCCAGGAGTTCACGCTTAGATGACCACGCGTCGCATCATCATCGTTGACGACCACCCGCTGTTCCGGGCCGCTTTGCGCCAGACCCTGGCTGGCGGCGATCCGTCGATCTCGGTGGAAGAGGCGGGCGATCTCAGCGCGCTCAGCGCCGCGCTCGAAGCCGATCGCGATTGCGACCTGGTGCTGCTCGATCTCAACATGCCCGGAGTACGAGGCTTTTCCGGCCTGCTGCTGCTGCGCGCCCAGTATCCCGAAATCCCGGTCATGATCGTCACCGCCGTCGAGGATGGCGGCATCATCCGCCGTGCCTTCGAGCTCGGCGCCTCGGGTTACCTGCACAAATCCGTCGGGCCGGCCGATATCCGCCGCGCCATCGAGACGGTGCTGTCGGGCGAGGTGTTCGTCCCCGAAGGCATGGAGTTCCCGGCCGAGGACAACCAGTCTGCCTTGATGCGGCGGCTTGCGACCTTGACCCCGCAGCAGGTCCGCGTGCTGATGATGCTTTCGGACGGCCTGATGAACAAGCAGATCGCCTACGAACTCTCGATCTCGGAAGCGACCGTCAAAGCCCACGTCTCGGCGATCCTGCAGAAACTCGACGTCGACAGCCGCACCCAGGCGGTGATCGCGGCGTCGAAGATCGAGGAAGGCCAGTTCGACGAGTTGCTGTCGGGGGCTTGAGCCGCTCCGGCACTCAGTGCTGGTGCCCATCGTAGAAATCGGCCTCGCCCCGCCGCCAGTAGCCCGCAGCCTTGACGAGGTCCGGATCATGGCCGCGCTCGGCGACGAAGTGCTCGCGCAGCGCGGCAGACATGGCAGCCTCACCCGCGATGAAGACATAGCCCGTGCCACCGGAGAGGGCTGCGGCGCGCACGGTTTCGAGCAGTGATCCGTCGGTTGAGCGCGTAACCCATGCCAGCTCGACGGCGGCGTTGGCTGAAAAGGATTGCCGCTCTGCGGCGTCGGCGATCTCGATGAAGGCGAAGACCCTCGATCCCTCGGGCAGTTCCTCGATGCGCCGGCCGATTGCCGGCAGGGCCGTCTCGTCACCGATCAGCACGTGGTAGTCGAACCCCTCGCGCACCACGAACGAGGCGCGCGGTCCGCCGATACCGAGCAGACAGCCCGCTTGTGCCGCCTCGGCCCAGGCCGAGGCCAGGCCTCCTTCGTGCAGCACGAAATCGATGACCACTTCGCAGCGCCGCCGGTCGAAGCTTCTCGGGGTGTAGTCCCGGCCCTCGGGGCGGGCGGTGTCTTCAGGCCAGACGAGGCCGTTGGGGCCTGGCGTCGGCATGACCGGCGGGCTGCCGGCCGGCGGGAAGAACAGCTTTACGTGGTCGTCGTAGGCGAGTGAGGGGAAGTCGGCAAAATCGGGATGCGCCAGGGTGACGCGCGCCATCCGTGGCGTGATCCGCACATTGCTCACCACTTCGGCGAGCCGGAACTTCAATTCGTGGCGCACCCTTTCGGCGACGGGACGATCCATGGCTTTCTCCTACTCGTAATAGACGCCGATGCGGCGCCCGCCCACATGCTCGATGCGGACCGGTACCTCGTAGATGGCGCTCAGCACCTCGGCGGTGATGATGGCCTCGGGCGGTCCGGCCTCGACCACCCGACCGTTCTGCATGCAGACGATATGGTCGGAATAGACCGAGGCGAAATTGATATCGTGCAGCACCACCACCACGGTCTTGCCCAGCTCGGTGGCGGCACGGCGCAGCAGCTGCATCATTCGCACCGCGTGTTTCAGATCGAGGCTGTTCAGCGGCTCGTCGAGCAGCACGTAGTCGGTGTCCTGGCACAGCACCATGGCGACGAAGGCACGCTGCCGCTGCCCGCCCGACAACTCGTCGAGGAAGCGATGGGCGAGCGGGGTGAGTTCGAGGAAATCCAGTGCTTGCTCGATCTGATGCCGGTCGTCGGCTGTCGGCCGGCCCTTGGAGTGGGGATAGCGGCCGAAGGCGACGAGGTCGCGCACCGTCAGCCGGGCCGTCATGTGGTTGTCCTGCCTGAGGATCGAGAGGCGCTTCGCCAGCACGTCGCTGGGCGTGTGCGCGACATCGAGGCCATCGATTGTCACGGTGCCCTTGTCCATCGCCATCAGCCGGCTGATCATGGCCAGAAAAGTCGACTTGCCGGCACCATTGGGCCCGATGATCGCGGTGATGCCGCGGGCCGGCAGGCTGATCGAGACGCCATCGACCACGGCGGTGCCGCCATAGAACTTGCTGACGTTGCTGGTGACGATCAACGGGCGGTCCTCCGCAGCACGAGGATGATGAAGACGATGCCGCCCAGGAACTCGATGATGATCGAGAGCGCGGTGTCGAAGGCAAAGACGCGTTCGAGGATGGTTTGCCCGCCGACCAGGCAGACGATCGCCAGCAATGCCGCGGCCGGCAGCACGTAGCGGTGACGGCTGGTGCCGAGCAGGGAGTGGGCGAGGCTCGCGACCAGCAGGCCGAAGAAGGTGATCGGCCCGACCAGCGCGGTCGAAACGGCGACCAGCACTGCCACCAGCATCAGGATGACGCTCACCACGCGCCGATAGTCGAGGCCCAGGTTGATCGCCTGCGCCCGGCCCAGCGACAGCACGTCGAAGCTGTGGCCGTAGCGCCAGGCGACGAGGCTCGCCAGCACCACGATGGCGGAGGCGACGGTCAGGAGGGTAGGCTCGACCGTGGCGAAGCTCGCAAAGAAACTATCCTGCAGCACGTTGAAGGCGTTCGGATCCAGCAGCCGCTGCATGAACTGGCTTAGGCTGCGGAACAGGATGCCGAAGATGATGCCGACCAGCACCAAGAGGGTCAGGCTGCGCTCCTCGCCGAGAAACAGCCAGCGGAACAGCAGCCCCGAGAACGCTACCATCACCACCACTTCGACGCCGAACTGCAACTGCGGATCGAGGCCCGCCAGGGCTCCGGCGCCGAGGAAGAACACCATGGCGGTCTTCAGCAGCACGTAGAGTGCGTCGAAGCCCATGATCGACGGGGTGAGGATGCGGTTATTGGTGACCGTCTGGAACAGCACCGTCGAGATGGCTACCGAATAGGCGACGAGGCAGAGCGCCAGCAGCTTCCGCCCCCGGAACGGGATGACGAAGCTCCAGCTTCCCTTGGCTCCCAGCACCATGAAGCAGGTGACCGAAACCACGGCGAGCGCCGCGAGGATGATCAGCACCAGCACCGGACGAGAAAGGCGCGATACCGGCGCGGTCACAGCGTCAGGCAGCATGGCGACGCCTCCCCAGCAGCAGATAGAGGAAGATGACGCTGCCGATCACCCCGACGACGACGCTGATCGGGATCTCGTAGGGCGCCCGGACGATGCGGCCGAGGATGTCACAGGCGAGGACGAAGCCGGCTCCCATCACCGCCACCCACGGCACGGTTCGCCGCATATTGTCGCCGATCATCAGGCTGACGAGGTTCGGGATGATCAGCCCCAGGAACGGGATGGCGCCGGCGGTCACCAGCACTACGGCACTCACCACCGAGACGATCACCAGTCCCAGCACCATGATGCGCTGGTAGTTGAGCCCGAGGTTGGTGGTGAAATCCTGGCCCATCCCGGCGACGGTGAAGCGATCGGCCGCGATGTAGGCGAAGACGGCGCAGACCAGCCCGATCCACAACAGTTCGTAGCGGCCGCGCAGGACCCCGGAGAAGTCGCCCATGTGCCAGGCAAGCAGCGAAGGCAGCAGCTCGAAGCGGTAGGCGAGGAAGCTGGCGACGGCGCCGATGATACCGCCGAGGATGATGCCGACCAGCGGCACCAGCATGACGTCGCGCAGCGGCACGGCCTTGAGGATGCGCAGGAATAGCGCCGTTCCCGCCAGCGCAAACCCGGCGGAGATCAGCATCTTGGCCATCAGCGGCCAGCCCGGAACCAGCAGCGTGGCGACGAGGAAGCCGAGGCTTGCCGCCTCGGTGGTGCCGGCGGTCGAGGGCTCGACGAAGCGGTTGCGGACGATCATCTGCATGACGAGGCCCGCGACCGCCATGGCGCTGCCCGAGAGGATGATGGCGAGCGTGCGGGGAATGCGGCTGATCAGCAGCACCTGCAGTTCCCGGTCCCCGGCGGCGGCGAACAGCGCCCCCAGCGACACCTCGCTGACGCCGACGAACAGGCTGACGACGGCCAGGCCGAGCGTCAGGAGGATCGCGAGGATGAGCAGTCGCACCGATCGGCCTCAGCTGGACGGGACCCGGCCACGCAGGGGCGGCCGGGTCGGTTTGGTGGAGGGCGATCAGGCCTTGTTGAGGCCCGCCAGCACCTGATCGAGCAGCAGCATCACTCCATTGTAGCCATGCATGGTGATGTAGGCGGCCTGCGGATCGAGATAGACGATGTGACCCGCCTGAGCGGCCTTGGTCTGGTTGATCAGTTCGTTGTCGAGCAGCGCCGCGGCAGCGCCGGTGGTCTCGCCGGTACCGGCGTCGCGATCGATCACGAACAGCCAGTCCGGGTTGGTTTCCAGCACGAACTCGAACGACACGCCGTCGCCGCCGTGGTCGCCATCCTTCACGTCGGCCATGGCCGAGGGGATGCCGAGCTGGTTGTGAATCCAGGCGACACGGCTGTCCGGCCCATAGACCCCGAGCTTGCCGGCATTGGTGACCAGTACCAGCGCGTTGCCCTTACCTTCGGCGGCGGCCTTCACCTCGGCGACCTTGGCGTCGAGCGCCGCATTGATCTCGCTCGCCTTGGCCTCGAGGCCGAAGGCGGTGCCCAGCTTGCTGAGGTTGCCCTTGATGCCGCCGATGATGTCGGCATTGTCGATCGACAGGTCGATGGTCGGCAGGATGTCCTTGGCGGTGGTGTAGGCTTCGCGCGATCGGGCGCCGACGATGTAGAGATCGGCGCCGGCTGCGGCGATACCTTCGAAGTCGGGCTCGAACAGCGAGCCGATCTGGATCGCGTCGGCCGGCACGACGCCCTCGAGATAGGACGGAGCATTGGCGGCCGGCGCGCCCGCCACCTTGATGCCGAGCGCGTGCAGGTTGTCCACCGCCGCCCAATCGGAGGTCAGGACCTTGGCCGGCACTGCCGGCAGCGTGGTTTCGCCCTGGGCGTGCTGAAGCACGATCTCGGCGGCGAACGTCGGAGTTGCAGATAGGGCGACCGCAGCAAGGGCGGCAAGCAGAAGCGATTTCATGAGTACCTGTCTCCAGTTTAGTGAAGACCGGGCTACATAACTTGATCGAACGTATCAAGTTCAGAATTGCCGTTGCTGAGAAAGTGCGACCAAACGCGCGGCTGCTGTTGCGACCGGTTCCAGTCCTAAGCTTCAACCCGCTTGCGGCCACGCTGACCGGCCAGCTGGCTGATGGTCGCACGCAAAGCGGCCGGCTTCACCGGCTTGGTCACCACGGTGATGCCGCGGTCTTCTGCCAGCGCCCTGACTGCCGGGCTGCGGTCGGCCGTGACCAGCGCTGCCGGCAGATGACCGCCGACATTGTGGCGCAGCCATTCGATGGCATCGAGGCCGGAGGTCTGGTCGAGGTGGTAGTCCATCAGCACCAGGTCGGGCAGCCAGCCGAGCAGCAGCCCGTCCTTGTCGATGTCCTTGAGCGAACGGGCCGAGCGCACGTCGCAGCCCCAGCCGCCGAGCAGCCCTTCCATCGCATCGAGAATGGCGCGCTCATTGTCGACGCAGAGGATCCTGAGGCCGTTGAGGTTCGAGGTCGGCTCGCGCGCCGGGCCTTCCTCGGGCATCACCTTGAGCGAGCGGTGGTGCGGCAGGTAAAGCGAGAAGCGCGAGCCGCGCGCTTCCTTGCTCTCGAGTTCCATGGTGAGGCCCAGAGCCGCAACCAGGCGCTTGACGATCGACAGGCCGAGGCCGAGTCCCTGAGCCATGCGCGCGCCATGCTCCAGCCGGCTGAACTCGGCAAAGATCAGCGCGTGCTGGTCCTTGTTGAAGCCGATGCCGGTATCGATCACGTCGAACCGCACCCGCGCTCCGCGCAGCCGCGCTCCCACCAGCACCCGGCCGCCGGGCCGCGTGTACTTGATGGCATTGGAGACGAGGTTCTGGATGACGCGGGCCGTCAGCGCCCGGTCGCCCACCACCGCCAGCGATGTATCGACCAGCCTGAGGTCGATCTCCTTCTTCAGCGCCAGCGGAGCGAACTCGACATCCACCTTCTTCAACAGGTCGCGCACCTGGAACGGCGTCGCCGCCGGCTTCACTGCGCCCGCATCGATGCGCGAGATATCGAGCAGCGCCGCCATGATCTCCTCGACCGCCGTCAGCGACGCCTCGATCGAGTGCGCCAGCTCGTCGAGCCCGGTGCCGCCGGCCCGCTCGACCAACGTCGAGGTATAGAGCCGCGCCGCATTCAGCGGCTGCAGCAGGTCATGGCTGGCGGCAGCGAAGAAGCGGGTCTTGTCACGGTTGGCGGCGTCCGCCTTGGCGCGCGCCACCTCGAGCTCGGAATTCACCCGGATCAGCGCCGCGGTGCGCTCCTCGACCCGGCCTTCGAGCGACTGGTTGATGCTGGCGAGTTCGGTCTCGGCATCGACGCGGGCTGTGACGTCGGCAAAGCTTATCACCAGCCCGCCGTCGGGCAGTCGCGAGGAGTGGAACTCCAGCACCTGGCCTTTGGCGCCGAGCCGTTGGCTCACCGTGGTGTGCGACTGCGTCAGCGTCTGCACCCGCTGCGCCGCCAGCGAGATCGCGTCGCCCGCGCCGAGGTCGCCGCGCCGCGCCACGAACAGCGCCATGTCATAGAGCGCGGTGCCCGAGCGCATCAGCTCGGCCGGCAGCGCCAGGAGTTCGCCATAGCGCGAGTTGCAGGTGACCAGTCGCAGGTCGCGATCGAACACCGCCACGCCCTGCGGAATGTGCTCGATCGCCTGTCGCAGCGAATCCTGTGTCTCGGTCAGCGTCTCGACCATCTCTAATTCCGTGCCCCGCGCCCAATATCTGCCCCGGCCCCGGCTGTCGCAAGGCCGCACAAAGTCGGGGCTGTTTTCCTCTGGCCCTGTCGCTGGCGGGCGGGTGCGGCGGCCAGACCTCGTCCACAGCGGCGACCGGCGCCAGCAACAGTTGAGTTGCTTTGTCGGCCAAACAGGGAAAAACTCAGCTGAGGGCGCGGCTTGGGTCATTTGCCGAGAACGGGGAGGCCGGCCGGCGCCGCCAACCAAGGGGACTTACATGTTCAAGGAATTCCGCGATTTTGCCTTGAAGGGCAATGTCATCGATCTCGCCATCGGTGTGATCATCGGTGCTGCGTTCGGCGCCATCGTCTCGTCCATCGTCGACGACCTGTTCATGCCGATCATCGGCCTGATCCTCAACGGCATTGATTTCTCGAACCTGTTCCTTGTCATCTCCAACCCCAACGACGTCCCCGTGCCGTCGGTCGCCGCCGCTCGCGCTGCCGGTGTCGCGACGCTCAACTACGGCCTGTTCATCAACGCCGTGGTGAAGTTCACCATCATCGCCTTCGTGCTGTTCCTGGTGGTCAAGGGCATCAACCGCCTGCGCAAGAAGGAAGCTGCCGCTCCCGCCGCGCCGCCGGCTCCCACCACCGAAGAAAAGCTGCTCACTGAAATCCGCGACGCCATCAAGGCGCAGAAGTAAGGTCTTTGCTCCCCTCCCCTTTGAGGGAAGGGGTTGGGGGTGGGGGTCCATCGGTGATCACCGCACCACCCCCTCCCTCAATCCCTCCCCTCAAGGGGGAGGGAGGCGACGGCCGGAACATCGGCGCACGATTTGCCGTGCAGAGAGTCGGTGGCTAAGCCGAACGCCCCGGATAATCCACCTGCATCTCCGGCCGCGCCGCGACGAACTCCGGCAGGTCACGACACGACGCGTCGAGGGCTTCGAGCAGCGGGTAGGGCGCGAGATCGCAGCCGAAGCGGCGAGCATTGGCCATCTGCGGCACGAGGCAGGCCTCCGCGAGGCCCGGCGCATCGGTAAAGCCATAGCGTGTGCGGCGCGTCCGCCGAGCCAGTGCCGTTTCGAGGCTCGCGAACGCCGTAGCGATCCAGTGGCTGTACCAACCATCGATCTGGGACTCGCTGGCGCCCATCGGACCGGCAAGATACTTGCGTACCCGATTGTTGTTGATCGGGTGGACGTCCGCCGCGATCAGCAGCGCGAAGGCACGAGCCTCGGCGCGGTCCAGCGGATCGGCCGGCAGCAAAGGCGGGTCGGGATACAGCTCCTCGATGAGCCCGATGATCGCCAGCGACTGCGCCACGATCCGCCCGTCGAGCTCCAGCGCCGGCATCAGCCCCTGCGGATTGAGGGCGCGGTATTCGGGAGAACTGGCCGTTGGCACCGGCACGTATTCATAGCCGATCCCTTTGAGGTTGAGCACGATCCGCACGCGTTGGCCGGCGGAGTTCTGGTAGCGGGAATGGAGGCGGAGCTGCATGACGCGGAGCTTGGCTGGGTCCGCTGTCACAATCCAGCCTTTGACAGACTCAACGATGCCGATATCTTGATGGGCAGGGCCGGTGCAGCCCGCCGCTCGCTCCCCTAGGGGAAAGGTGAATGCACCACGATCAAAGCCGGGTTTGAACCCTCAACGGACAGCCCGTCGGCAATGCGAGCACTGACCCCAAGCGCTGTCCGCCAGAGGATCAGACCATGCACTCCTTTCTCGATTCCAAGCTTATGGCGAAGGCGCTGCGCCAGGCCCTCGCAGAACGCGGCCAACAGATCTCGCATTCCGACGCGCTCGAGCTCGTCGCCCGCCAGTACGGCTTCGCTAACTGGAACATGCTGTCGGCACGCATTGAGGCGGCGCACCTTGAGCCGCTCGAGCTGCCGCCAGGCTGGCACGTCGCCCACGGTACCAACGAGGGAAATTACCGTCTCGGCATCGACCCCAAGTCGCCCGGCACCGCGCTGATCGAGAGCCGCCCCGACCGCGACAACGCCATCGACCGAGCCGCCGGCGAAACCGCTGTGCTGATGCAGTCGATCCTTGCCGAGGGGCATCGCGGCAAGAGGCTGAAGCTCACGGCGGAGCTACGGACCGAGGACGCAGAGACGGCGACGCTGTGGATGCGCGTCGATCCGGCCGAGGGTCGATATCTCCGCTTCGACAACCTGATGCGACGCCCGGGCGGTCCGCTCGAAGGCAGCAACGGCTGGACCGAGCGACGGATCGTCCTCGATGTACCCGAAGCCGCTGCGGCCATCCATTACGGCTTCTTCCTCCGCGGCAGCGGTAAGGTCTGGGCCAGGCGCTTCCAGCTCGAAGCCGTCGGTGAGGAGGTTGCTACCACGGAGCCCGGTACGCGCTACCTGAGCCGTCCGACCAATCTCGACTTCGGCGGCGAACAGCCGGCGGCGTGAGCCTTGGCCGACCGATAGAGACGGCCCCCTCCCGGCCTCCCCATGAAGGCGGAGGTGAAGAGTCGAGCTTGTGGCTGGATCGTGCCAAACACTGGATGCGGCACCTCCCCCCTTGTGGGGGAGGATGGGAGGGGGGCGTCTGCTTCGGCTTATGCGCCTGCGGCCTCAGCCGCCGGCGTTGCTCAGCGTCAGGTCGCCGCTGGTCAGCTTGTCGGCGCTGACCTTGGCGGTGGGGCGTTCGCGCGGCAGCTCGAGGCTGGCCCAGACGCTCACCAGTGCGTGCCGCAACTCGATGATCATTTCATCGCTGTGCAGCGGCGTCGGGGTGATGCGCAACCGTTCCGTGCCTTTGGGAACGGTCGGGTAGTTGATCGGCTGGATATAGATGTTGTGCTTTGCCAGCAGCATATCGCTGGCCGCCTTGCAGAGGCGCGCGTCGCCCACGATCACCGGCACGATGTGGGTGTCGGTCTTCAGCACCGGCAGGCCGGCATCAGCGAGGATATCCTTGGTCAGCTGCGCCTGGCGCTGCTGGCCTTCCCGCTCCACCGAGGACACTTTGAGGTGCTCGATCGAGGCGCGAGCCGCGGCGCACAGCGCCGGGGGCAGGGCGGTTGTGAAAATGAACTCCGGCGCATAGGAACGGATCGCGTCGATGATCGCCTGGTTGGCGGCGACATAGCCGCCCATCACGCCAAAACCCTTGGCGAGCGTGCCTTCGATGATGTCGATACGGTCCATCAGGCCGTCGCGATCGGCAATGCCGCCGCCGCGCGGGCCATACATGCCCACCGCGTGCACTTCATCGATATAGCTGAGCGCGCCGAATTCCTCGGCGAGATCGCAGATCTCGGCGATCGGCGCCACGTCACCATCCATCGAGTAGACCGACTCGAAGACGATGAGCTTGGGGCGCTTCCGATCGACCGAGGCCAGCAGTTCGCGCAGGTGCGCCACGTCGTTGTGGCGGAAGATCTTCTTTTCCATGCCCGACTGGCGCACGCCCTGGATCATCGAGGCGTGGTTGAGCTGGTCGGAGAAGATCACGCAATCGGGGAGCAGCCGCGCGATCGTGGAGATCGCCGCTTCGTTCGAGACGAACCCCGAGGTGAACACCAAGGCTGCTTCCTTGCGATGCAGGTCGGCGAGCGAGCGCTCGAGCTCGACCAGCGGGCGGTTGGTGCCGGAGATGTTGCGGGTGCCACCGGCGCCGACGCCGAGCCGCGCCGCGGTATCCTGCATGGCGGCAATTGTCACCGGATGCTGGCCCATGCCGAGATAGTCGTTCGAGCACCAGATGGTGATCTCGCGCTGATTGTCGGCATTGTCCCGGAAGATGGCCCGGGGGAAGCGCCCGGCAATTCGTTCGAGATCGGCGAAAACGCGATAGCGCTTTTCCTGCCGCAAGGTGTCGACGGCGTCCTCGAAAAACCCGCGATAGTCCATAGTTCCACTCTTCGTAGCGCAGGCGTTGGCCTGCTGGCGACCTTACCGGTCGAGGGATAGCTATTCCCCGGACCCCGGCATTGACATAGGTCAATTCGCCGCGCGGCGGCTAATACAAGTCATTGGCCAGGCTGCGCGTTGCCGGCGCAGCTTGGAACCATCCTAAACAATGGCGCCTCCCCTGCCAATCAACGAGATGTGCGCAACTCGTCGCAGCCGCCTTAGCCCGCTGGTGATATTCTCCGTTCAGAATGGGTTCAGCGCGGCCGTGCCACTCCGCTCATACTGGCCGTTCGACCCGGGATTAACGGCCCCGATGCCTTTCCGTTGACCCGGTTCCGGCGTCCGCTAGTATCAACCTTACGGAAACAGGGGGATCCGCCATGAAGAGCTTCTCTTCGTCCAGCTTCGCCAACGACCATGCCGAAGTGCTCGATCTGGCGCTTGCCGCCGTCAACAAGCACCCGCAGGCACTGTTCACCGATTTCCAGTGGTTCCTCTACGAGGCGCGCGACACGGTGTTCTTCACCGCTGCGTCGAAGTCGCACTTCGACAAGGAGACGCTGGGCAACCTCGTCGCCGACATGGTGGCGCTGGCCCCGCAACTGAGCCACGGTTTCGTCGGCGCCCGCCCGGGCCAGCCATTCCCGAAACACCTGCTCGATGCCATCACCCATGTCGAGGAAGTCGACGAGTTCGACGGCTATCCGGACAAGTGGGTGTCGAAATCCCCTGACATCTTCGAGCGCGACGACCTGCCGCTGTTCCGCGTTTCCGCTGTGGTCCGCCGCGGCGGCCCCGACGAGATGGGCCGCGCCTCGATGATCCAGGTCCGCTCGAGCCATGCGCTGCTCGAAGGCTCCGACTCGGCGCTGCTCACCCGCTCGGCTTCCGCCGGTCACGGCGTGATGAGCGACAAATCCAACAAGGTCGGGCTCGGCGCCCGCATCAAGGGCACGCTCCGCGGCTGGGGCATGACCTTCATGTACGTCACCCTCGCCAATATCCTCGCCCCGGCGGACAAGCCATGGGGCTTCAAGACCCTGGCGCTGAAGCGTCATCGGCTGCGGCTGTTGGCCAACAAGCTCGGCGTCCGGCAGCGCTCGCTGATGTTCGCGCTCGTTACCCACGCGCTGAACGGCGAGGGCGAAGAGCGCCATATGTCCAAAAAGGTGATCGGCGCCGCCTACACCATGCTCGATGGCAAGCGCCACGACGCCGATGACGATTTCTTCCGCGTCCGGGCGCTCGAAGCCAAGTTCGAGGTGATCGACGACTTCGTCGCCTATGTGCGCAAGGTCGACGATACGATCGACAAGATCGAGAAGAAGGACATCACCAAGTTCCAGGTGATGATGAACTCGATGTTCCGCTCCCTGCGCGCCCTCAACCGCGCGCTGCCGTTCCTGCCCGGCAAGCGTTTCTGGCGTTTCAACGGCGGCATCCACGTGGTGCTGACCCTGGTGCCGCCGCACCGCACCTACGGACCGATGACCCACGGCATGATGGAGCCGATCTATTGCGGCGCCTGGCACCCGGCGGCCAATATCTGCACCTTCTGCCCTGGCCGCGAATACATCACGCTGAACTTCTCGATGGAAACCCGCCACATCGCCAACGTCGAAAAGATCGAGCAGCTGCTGCAGAAGGTCGAGGCAATGGACATCGCCCCGACCGGCAAGGTGATTGTCGAGGACGACGCGGTCTGAGCTTGAGCGACTGATTGCCCCAACCAACGAACGTCATCCCGGCGAAAGCCGGGACCTACCGCTCGGACGGCGGGTCTGGTTGCGAGCACCGCCGGTCCGTCACAGCAAGCTCGGCGAGTTCGTGTCAGCGGATGGGCCTGAGCACTGGCCCCGGCTTTCGCCCATCCGCGCAAAGTTTGTGGCTGACGGGTTTACTGCTGTCACCTTCGGGCATCGTGGCTTTCCCCTCATCCGGCCCTTCGGGCCACCTTCTCCCCGACGGGGAGAAGAATCCGGCGAGCGCCGTGGTCACCCCTGTTCCTCTCCCCGTCGGGGAGAGGGTGGATCGGCCGTCAGGCCGAGACGGGTGAGGGGTGGCAACCACCGACGCAGCCGATGGGGCGCTGCATCATTCCCTAACTTAGTGCCTATGCTTTCGCCGGGGTGACGCCCGGTGGCTATGGCGAGGTTGGTGTTCCCTCCGCCTCAGCCCCTCAACCCACCCAGCTTCGCCACCACCATGTCATGGTCCGACAGCACTTCGCCGTCATCGGCCAGCGACGGCACGATCCGGCTCTCCTCCACCGCCAGCCCCCGCGTCAGGAACCAGTCGAGTTTCCACGTTCCCCGCGGACTGCGGCTGACGCGGCTCGGGCGCGTCGTGGTCTGCCCGATCGGCCCGCCATGTCGCTCGAAGCCGCGGCCATAGGCGTGGACGAACAGCGTCTCCTTTTCAAAATCACCGCCGTCGGCCAGCCCGGTATTGAGATCGCCGCCGATGATGACAGGCGTGTCGCCGGCGAGCTCGTCGATTGCATCGATGAGGCGCTTCACCTGCGCCTCGCGATAGGCGGCGTCGCCGCGGTTCTCGAGATGCACCGAGACCGCATAGAGCGGGCCCTCGGTGGTCATCACCGCACTGGCGATGGCGCAGCGCGTGCCGACCCGGCGTGCCGGGCTTTCGGGGGTGAACCAGTGCCCATGCGGCTCGAGCCGGATCATCACCGGCGCCTGCAGCACCGCCTTCGACACCAGCGCGTTGCCGTGAAAGCCGTGACGGTTGAAATCGTCCTCGCAGAAGGCGAACTCGACTTCTGCACCGAGTTCCAGTTCGAGGAACTCGACCCCGAAGGCGTAGTTCATTTCGAGCTCGGCTGCGATGTCGCGCGAAGTGTGCCGCTGGCCGGTGCGCGCCATGCCGTTGTCCACTTCCGACAACAGCACCAGTTCGGCGCCTTCGCGCTTCAGCACGGCGGCAGTCTTCTCGACATTGTAGCAGCGCTCGAGGTTCCAGGCGGCGACCGTCAGCGGGAACGACAGGATGTCGTCGTGCGCGCTTACCGGTGCCTCGACGCGCTGCAGGCAGCCAAGACCCGCAAGTGCTTCGGCGTGGTTGGACTCGGTCCGTTCCAGCGCATCGAGCCGGTCACGCTCCGCCTGCGGTGGGCCAACCAGCAGGGCAATCTGGGCGGGTTTGACGAGATCGAGGGACATGATTGGACACTTCGCGAAGGGGCGGGAGGCGCCTGACCTAGCCAGCCGGTATGTCGTGCGAGTGACAAATCGCGCGTTGGCGTAACCCGGCGTACGGAAGTCGCCTTGTCGCGCGCGTGCCCGCACGCTAAATCCCCCGCCAAGACTGTTTCCCGGGGGTTTCCGTGTCTGAATACGCAATCTATCCCAGCCTCAAAGCCATGCCCGTCATCATCTCGGGCGGCGCTTCGGGCATCGGTGAGGGCATGGTCCGCGCCTTTGCTGCGCAGGGCTCCAAGGTCGGCTTCGTCGATGTCGCCGCCGAGGCTGGCGACAAGCTGGCAGCCGAACTGAACGCCGCCGGCGGCACGGTGAAGTTCACCCGCTGCGACGTCACCGACATCGCCGCCTACCAGGCCGCCATCAAGGGGTTCGAAGCGGCGCATGGTCCGACCCTGGCGCTGGTCAACAACGCGGCTAACGACCACCGGCACGATATCGCCGATGTCAGCCCCGAGGATTGGGATCAGCGCATCGCGGTAAACCTCAAGCATGCGTTCTTCGCGGCGCAGGCTGTGGCTCCGGGCATGATCGCCGCCAACCGCGGCTCGATCATCAACTTCGGCTCGGTCAGCTGGATGACGCTGTCGTCGCAGCTCACTGTCTACACGGCGGCCAAGGCCGCCATGCACGGCATGTCGCGCTCGATGGCCAAGGAATATGGTCAGCACGGCGTGCGGGTGAACACGCTGGTGCCGGGCTGGATCATGACGGAACGGCAGCTCACCCTCTGGGCGACCCCGGAGGCGCTGGCTTCGCTCGATCAGCAACAGGCCTTGAAAGGCCGGCTCTATCCCGAGGACATCGCCCGCATGGTGCTGTTCCTTGCTGCCGACGATTCGAAGATGATCTCCGCCCAGGACTTCATCGTCGACGGTGGCTGGGCGCACGGCTGACCACCTGCAAACGACGGCTTCAACCGCGCGCCATCCTGCTCTAACCTCACCGCGGGCAAAGGCGGCGAGGCGAACACCTTGCTGCCGCAATCGGTGGCGAGAACGTGCGCCACACCTACGGGGGACTCGATGAAATCCAAGATACTGATCGCCGGCCTCGCGGCCCTGTCGCTGAGCGCCTGTACTTCGGTCAATCCCTATACCGGCCAGAGCCAGCTCTCCAACACCACCGGCGGCGCGCTGCTCGGTGCGGGCGGCGGCGCGGTCGTCGGCGGCATCATCGGCGCGGCCACCGGGGCTGACCCGCGCGTTGCGGCGCTGATCGGCGCAGGCGTCGGCGGCCTCACCGGCGGCATGATCGGCAACTATATGGACCAGCAGGAGGCGGAGCTTCGCGCCCAGTTGCAGGGCACCGGTGTTTCGGTGACCCGTGTCGGCCAGCAGATCATCCTCAACATGCCATCCAACATCACCTTCGCGACCGACTCGGCGACGGTGCAGCCCAGGTTCAGCGAGACCCTGGTCTCGGTTGGCCTGGTGCTGAAGAAGTTCAACAAGACGGTGATCGACGTCTACGGCCACACCGACTCGCAGGGCTCGGACAGCTACAATCAGGAGCTGAGCCAGAAGCGCGCTACTGCCGTCGCGACCATCCTCGCCAGCCAGGGCGTCGACCAGCGCCGCTTCTACATCACCGGCAAGGGTGAGGAGGATCCGATCGCCTCCAACGGCACCGAGTCGGGCCGCGCGCAGAACCGTCGCGTCGAAATCCAGCTCTCGCCGATCCAGGGCTGAGCTCGGCATACTCGAGAGATCGAAGGCCCGGATGCATCCCGGGCCTTTTTCATTGCGCGGCAGTTGTTGCTGCGGGCGCCGTCACCGGCGAGCGGGTGTTGCTGGCCAGCAGTTGAAAGGCGAGGAGGATCACCACCACGATCCCCAGCGCGATCAGGCCGCGTTTCCACCAGTTGGTCGGCCCGGTGCCGCCGATGGTCTCCTCGACATCGCGGGTCACCCGCAGCGTCGAGTTCTCCGGCAACGAGATCGGCTGGCCGTTCTCGTCGATCAACTGATCGACCCGCGCCACTTTGGGCGTTCGTCTCACGTCGGCACTCATCGCATCTCCCTCCGATGGCGATCGAACAAGCAAATCCCGGCGGTTTGGTTCCCTGAACGCGGCTCTCAGCGGGCATTCAGCGGCCCGGAGCGAGCTTGCAGCGCATCAGAAACCACCAGGGAAACCAGATATGTTCCGTGTCGCTACGCTGACCCTCATCCTCGTCGCCGTTCTCGGCGCCTCGCCGTCTTTTGCCGCCAAACGCGGTGAGGGCATCCCGCGCAACTGCATCCTCGACCCCTTCACCAAGACCATGGTCTGTTTCGACTGGAAGTAGGGTTCGACAGGCGCGCGTGGATGCGATCGCTCCTGTCCACGCCGCCATTTCCCTGAACGCCTGCCTCAGCGGGTGTTCAGTCGCGCCGGCGCACGGTGGCAACCATAGAACCAGCCGAGAGGATCAAGACCATGCTCCGCATTGCTCTGCTTTCCCTAGTGCTCGTTACCGCCCTTGGCGCCGCGCCAACCTTCGCCGAGCGCAACAACGGCGACAGCATTCCCCCCAACTGCACGCTCGACCCGTTCACCAAGAAGCTCAACTGCCACATCTGGCCGACCTGCACGCTCGATCCCTTCACCGGCAAGATGAACTGCCCGGTGCCCAAGGCGACGACCCGTAAATTGAACTGATCAGGCGTTCACGATGATCGGTGTGCCCACCGACACGCGCGAGTAGAGGTCGATCACGTCCTGGTTGATCAGCCGCACGCAGCCGGACGACACTGCCTTGCCGATGCTCCAGTATTCGCGCGTGCCATGGATGCGGTAGATGGTGTCGACGCCGTTGCGGTAGATGTACATCGCCCGAGCGCCCAGCGGGTTGTTGATGCCGCCGGGCATGCCGCCGGCGAACTCGCGCGTCTCGGGCTGGCGCTGCATCATCTCGGCCGGTGGATACCAGGTCGGCCACTGCCCCTTGCGCCCGATATTGCCGCGGCCCGACCAGGTGAAACCGTCACGTCCGATGCCGACGCCGTAGCGGATGGCCGTGCCGTTGTCCTGCACCAGATAGAGGTAGCGCGCCGAGCTCTCCACCACGATGGTGCCCGGCTTCTCGCCCGTCGGATCATCCACCTCGGTCCTGAGGTAGCGCTGGTCGACCTTGTTGAGGTCGACCGCCGGCACCGGAAACCGTTCTTCCGGCATGGCGCCATAGATATCGAGGTAGTAGGGCGAGATGACCGCCGGCAAGAGGTTCGGCACCGTCAGCTGCCGGTTGCCGATCGTCGTTGAGCAACCGCTCAGCGCCAGGCCGCCAAAACTCGCCGCGCCCAAGAGAAAGGCCCGCCGCGACGGGCCGTTATTGCCGATCGTCTTCGTCTGCACGGAACGCCCCCTGAAAGGCTGCCCACCAGAACTGCTACTGCTTGCGTACCATTATGGCTGAGCCAAGTCGGCTGTCGATCAATTTATCGTTCGGCCCCAGGCGGCCCGTGCCAGGTCGCGCAGCTGCAGGGATTCCGCCCAGCGGTCGGTGAGGTCGACGCCGTCAGCGCCGGCGATGGCGTAGGGCTGCGGGCCGAGCTCGCAGAGGAAGCTGAGTTCGGCGTCGGGGCCCGCCCGGTTCTTCCAGTCGGCGAAGCCGTTGCGCCACCAGGTGCCAAACTGCTCGAGCCACGGCGCGTGCTGCGGGAACGACAGCGGCAACTGCACCTGCTCGCTGCTGGCGACGCGCCCGTGGTAGGCCCAGCAATGCTCGAGGATCGTCGTCATCTGCGCCTCGATCTCCGCCGACACTGGCAGGGTGATCTCGCGGCTGACCACGTAATGCGAGAGGTCGGCGAGCAGCTTCAGCTCGGGCAGGGCGCCGATCAGGTCGAGAGTGAAGTGCAGGTCATTGGTCATCCGGTCGCGATGCGTTTCGACATAGACTGGGAATGGCACCTGCTCGGCAAGCTTGAGCCAGCCCTCTGCGACCCGTACCGCCTCGGCCAGCGTCCGCGGCCTGAGGTTGGGCTGGATGTTGATGTGGTGCACGCCATAGGCCGCGCCCCATTCGAGCACGGGTTTGAGGCTATCGATATCGGTCGGAAAGCAAAGGCCCTCGACCACCAGTCCGGTCGATTTCGCCAGCCGCCCGGCCCGCTGCGCCATCTCGGCATCGACCCATTGCGTGCCGAAGCCATCGAACCCGGCATTGGCGATGATCTCGACATTGGCCTCGAGCGAGCGCTCACGCGGTGCGCCCTTGAGGCCCAGCATGGTCCACAGCGACTGGAGGACGAGGAGTTTCTGCATCGTGGTGCTTTCGTGGGGAGGGTGGCGGGCGACGGGAGCTAGATCAGCACCACGCTTTCCTGCTCGTTCGGATCGGTTCGCGCAATCAGCGCCCGCGCCATTCTGTTGGTCGGATTGAACGGCTGGTGCGGCACCCCGGCGGGGATGTAGACGTAGTCACCTTCGTTGACGACGTCGGTGAACTCGAGGTTCGGCCCATGCCGGAACGAGGTCGAGCCCTCGATCTGGAAGATCGCCGTCTCATGTGCCTCGTGATAGTGCGGCTTGGCCTCGGCCCCTGGCGGGATCACCGCCATATGCATGCAGATACCCTTGGCGCCGGCCGACTGCGCCGAGACACCAGCGAAATAGTCGAGCCCCTGCTTGCCGTGGAAGCCCTCGCCGCCCCGGATCACCTTGCACTCCGCCGCCATGACATGTGTCCTCCGCCACTGCGCCGCACCCTAGTGAAGGGTGGTCACAGCAGCAAGACGGTGTGGGGGTGCTCAAGCTACTGCGTGGGCCATCTCCACCCAGCGACGCTGGTTCGCTGCGCTCACAAGCTTTGCTGCCCTCCCCCTTGTGGCGAGGGATCAAGGGTGGGGGTGTCCCCACGCTCCGACGTTCGCCTACTTCGCCTCCGGCCCACTCGGCCGCTGCGTCAGCACCACCTCGAGCTCCAGCAGCCGCCCCTGCCGCAACAGCTGTAGCCGCACTCGCCGGCCGATGGCATCGGCAGTGAGCATGCGGAGCAGCGGGCCGGGACCCTCGACCGGACGGCCGTCGAGGCTCAGCAATACGTCGCCCTCGCGCACCCCGGCGCGTGCTGCCGGGCCGTCGGCGACGATCGAATGCAGCACCGCGGCGGTTTGCGTGCCGACATGGGCGGCATCGGCCACTCGCCGCGGCAGGTTCACGGTGTCGGCGGCGACGCCCAGATAAGCGCGCCGCACCCCGCCATGCTGCAGCACTTCGCCCAGCACCAGCTTCACCGTGTTGCTGGCGACGGCAAAGCAGATGCCCTGCGCGCCGGCGATCATCGCCGTGCTGATCCCCACCACTTCACCAAGGCTCGAGACCAGCGCACCGCCTGAATTGCCGGGGTTGAGCGCGGCATCGGTCTGGATCACATCTTCGATCGGCCGTCCGGACGGCGAGCGGAGGCTCCGTCCCAACGCCGAGATGACGCCGGCAGTAACCGTCGACTCGAACCCCAGCGGGTTGCCGATGGCGATAGCGATATGCCCGCGCTTCAACTCGCTGCTGTCACCCAATGCGGCGATCGGCAGCGCGCTGCCATCGACCTTGAGAATGGCGAGATCGGTGTCGGGATCGGCGCCCAGCACCCGACCGGCCAGCCGGTGTCCGTCCGGCAGCGCCAGGTGCACATCCTTGTGGCTGCCCACCACGTGCGAGTTGGTGACCACCAGCCCATCCTGCGACAGCACCACGCCCGAGCCATGGCCCTTGCCGTCGGTGGTGACCATGCCGACCGCTGGTCCGACCGCCTCGGCCACCTCGGAAACGGTGAGCGAATAGACATCGAGCAGGCGCTGATCGCCAGTAAAGGGCAGGGGCTGAGCCATGAAATGCTCCGGTTGTTTCGTGTGTGCCTTCAGATGTGGGTTTTGCGGCTCCCGCCGGCGATCCTGCCCATATGGGGAGCTTTCGAGCCGGCCGCCCCGGGCGCAGGTTTTGTGCAACGTCGCAACCGGGCCACTCAACATGTCCTTCCCCGAACTCCAGGCGCTTTCCGCTTCTCTCGCGGCGCTCACCGCCAGCGTCGCGCCCCGCATCATCGCCATCCAGGGCCGCGATGGTCGCGAGCTCTCGGGCTTCGTCTGGCGCACTGGTCTTGCCATTACCGCCGACGAGGTGCTGGAGGGCGAGGACGAAGTCGCGGTGCTGGACGCTGACGGCAAACCCGCCACCGCCCAGATCATCGGCCGCGACCCCGGTACCGATGTGGTGCTGCTGAAGCTCGAAACACCCGAGTTCGCCGACTGGACCCACGCCGCCCTGCCGACGCCCGGCTCGTTGGCGGTGCTGGTCGGTCGCGGCGAGGATTCGGTACTCTCCGGCCTCGCCTCGGTCACCGAGGTTGGCGCCGCCTGGCGCAGTATGCGCGGTGGCGAGATCGATGCGCGCATCACCCTCGGCCTTCGCCTGTCGCCGCGCAGCGAAGGCGGCGCCGTGGTGGCGCCAGATGGCAGCCTGATCGGCATGGCCGTCACCGGCGCCCGCCGCCGCACCATCGCCATCCCGGCCTCGACCATCGCCCGCTCGGTGGCGACGCTCAGCGAAAAGGGCTATATCCCGCGTGGTTGGCTCGGCGTCAGCCTCCATCCCCTCGCAGAGAGTGGCGGCGCCATCATCGTCGGGCTCGAACCGGCAAGTCCGGCTGCCAATGGGGGCTTCCTTGTTGGCGACATAATCACCACATGGGGTGGAACAGCGGTGCGTTCGGTCAGCGATGTCGCCGATCGCCTGAACGCCGGCACCGTCGGCAAGAATATCAGTCTGGGAGTGCAACGCGGTGGCAGTGCATTGGAACTCGAGATCACTATCGGCGAACGCCCGCGGAGCTGAAGCTCCGGTTGCCCAGTCCGTCCTCGGCGGGCTGGTGCTCGGCGTCGCCTTCGATCTCACCGACCCGGCCCTCGAACAGGTGCTGCGCACCCTGATCGCCGGCCGTCATGATCTCTACGAGGCCGACGCCGAGGAAGCGGCGGTCACCATCACCGATCGCCCGGCGGCGCTGGGCGGCGTCACTGGCGCGCATCGCGTGCTGCGCGTCGGCGCCGACGAAGCGCGCCGCAACGCCATCGACAGCCTCGATCCGGGCCTGATACTTGCCGCCGCCATGCTGATCGGCGCCGGCTACGCGCTGGAGCGTGAAACGGTCGAGCGCACCGGCAATGAACGGCTGCCCGCCTCGCTGCTGCCGCGCCTCAGCCAGCGCGAACGTCAGGTGGCGGAACTGCTGGTCGATGGTGCCTCCAACAAGGTGATCGCCCGGGCGCTGGACATCTCGGTGCACACGGCAAAATTCCACGTCACCGCGATCCTCGAAAAACTCGGCGCCCGCAACCGCGCCGACGCGGTGTCGATCATCCTGCGCGAGGGATTGGTGGCGATCTGACCACTGGCAGCTCCTCCGCTTCCCCTCGCCCCTGAGGGGAGAGGGCTAGCGTAGCTAGGACAGAAGGTCCGTAGCGGAACTCGGGTGAGGGGTTCAGCTTCTCAACGAGCACGTGTGGCGCCGCTTCACCCCTCAACCGGCGCTTCGCGCCAATCAGTGCTCCCCCAAGTCCTTCCCCGGCATCATCAGCGTCGAGAATATCCGCCCGATCAGGCTGCGTTCCGCCGGTTTGTCGCCATGCTCATGGTTGAGCTCCACCAGCAGCGCTGACGTCGCATCGAGCCGTTGGCTCTGCAGTTGCGCGATCCGCAACGCCAGCTCCGGGTGCTTTTCGAGGATGCGCATGGCGTCACGCACCACTCGCACTTTGCTGTCGCGCTCGGCCCGCACCGTGGCGCTGTGTGGCCGGCCAAGCAGCACCGACATCTCGCCGATCATCTGATCGGCGTGCTCGATCGTTGCGATTGCCACGCCGTTCCGCTCGACCACGAACTTGCCGCTCTCCAGCACATAGAGGTCACGACCAGGCGCGCCCTGGACGACGAGCTCTTCGCCCTTGGCGACATCGAGGGTTGGCGACGAATAGGTGAGTGTCAGCAGGCTGGCCATGGTCATTCCCCGGGATGATTAGGCGGATCTGAGCCTAATCCGTCCAGGCCCCACCATGAAGGGCATTCTACACCATGCGCAGCAGCACATCGGCGACCAGGTGGTCGCTGCCCTTCTTGAGGATCAGGTCGGCGCGCGTCCGGGTCGGCGCGATATTGTCCACGAGGTTGGGCAGGTTGATCGAGCGCCAGTTGTCGAGCCCGAACTTGCCGGCCTCGTCCTTGCTCATGTCGGCATAGCGCTTGAAGAATGAGTCCGGGTTGCGGAAGGCGGTTTCCCGCAGCCGGAAGAAGCGATCGAGATACCAGGCCTCGAGGTCTCCGGGGTCGGCGTCGATATAGATCGAGAAGTCGATGAAGTCCGAGGCATAGAGGATCGGCGCGCCAGCCTTGCCTGGCGCCCCCGGCTGCAGGATGTTGAGGCCCTCGACGATAAGGATGTCCGGCTGGTCGACGATCAGGTGCTCGCCCGCCACCACGTCGTAGACGAGGTGCGAGTAGATCGGCACCTCGAGCGCCGGCGTCCCCGACTTCACCGCGGCGAGGAAGGCCACCAGCCGTGCCCGGTCGAAGCTTTCGGGAAAGCCCTTGCGCCGCATCAGCCCGCGCTGGGTCAGCACCGCATTGGGGTGCAGGAACCCGTCGGTGGTGACGAGATCGACCTTCGGGCTCGACGGCCAGCGCTGCAACAGCGCCCGCAGGATACGCGCCGTGGTCGATTTGCCGACCGCCACCGAGCCTGCGACGCCGATGATGAACGGCACCTTCGGCGCGCCCGTATTGAGGAAGCGCTGCGACACCCGGTGCAGCCCCTGGATCGCCTCGACATAGAGCGACAAGAGGCGCGCCAGCGGCAGGTAGACCTGCTCGGCCTCTTCAAGCGAGATCGGGTCGGACAGGGCGCGGAGCCGCAGTACGTCGTCGCCCGAGAGCGTCATCGGCTCGCCGGCACGCAGCGCCACCCATTCGGCCTTACTGAAGTGATGGTAGGGCGAGAGCTCAGCCGTCCGCGTCATGCGGGCTTCGACCCGCCAGTAAGCCGCGCGACGATCACCTGTGCCAGCCGATCCGCCACCTCGAGCTTGTCCAACTCCGGCCACGCCTCGGCGCCCTTCGCGCTCAGCAGCGTAACTTTGTTGCGGTCGCCGCCCATCGCCCCGCCTTGCGCCGACACGTCATTGGCGACGATCAGGTCGGCGCCCTTGCGCTTGAGCTTGGCCTCGCCGTTGGCCACTACGTCGCGCGTCTCGGCTGCGAACCCAACCACGAGTTTTGGCCGTTGGGCATGGTGGCCGACCGTCGCGAGGATGTCGGGGTTCTCGAGCATGCTGAGACTGGGGACAGTGCCCGCCCCCGGCTGTTTCTTGATCTTGTCGGTGGCGACGCTGTCGACCCGCCAGTCCGCTACGGCGGCGACGAACACCGCGCCGTCGGCGGGCAGCGCGCCTTCCACCGCGGCCAGCATCTGGCGCGCCGTCTCGACATGCGTGGTCGTCACCCCAGGGGGATCGGCGATCGCCACCGGGCCGCTGATCAATTGCACTTCGGCCCCGAGCTTTGCCAGCGCGGCGGCAATGGCGTGTCCCTGCTTGCCGGACGAGCGATTGGCGATGTAGCGCACCGGATCGATCGGCTCATGCGTCGGTCCCGAGGTGACAATGAACCGCCGCCCGCTGAGCGGACCAGTTCCAGCAAGCTTGTCGATGATCGCCGCGAGGATCTCCGCCGGCTCTGCCATACGGCCTTCGCCAGCTTCGCCGGCCTCCGCCATGGCCCCGGATCTCGGTCCGACGAACTGCACGCCGTCGCCGAGCAAGGTCGCATGGTTCCGCCGCGTCGCCGCCGCCGACCACATCCGCGGGTTCATCGCCGGCGCCATCAGCACCGGCTTGTCCGACGCCAGCAGCACCGCGGTCGCAAGGTCGTTCGCAGCGCCGGTCGCGGCCTTGGCCATCAGGTCGGCCGTCGCCGGTGCCACCACGATCAGGTCGGCCTCGCGCGACAGCCTGATATGGCCGACATCGTGCTCGTCATTGCGGTCAAACAGGTTGGTGAACACTCTGTCGGCGCTGAGCGTCGCCACCGAGAGCGGCGTCACGAACTCGGCCGCCGCCGCCGTCATCACGCAGCGGACCCGCGTGCCTTCGTCTCGCAACCGCCGGATCAGCTCCAGCACTTTGTAGGCAGCGATGCCGCCGCCAATGATCAGCAGCACGCGCCGATTCTGCAGTTTCATGCCCAGTCACCGCCGTGGGTTTTGAGACAGTTAGCCGTCTACACGATCCGGCTTCGATCTCCTACCCGCGTGGCGCATAGCTTATGCCGGCTCTACCGCCAGCGCCCCGGCGTGGTGGCAGGCAACCGCTTGCCTCGCTCCCGGCCTCGGCTCCAGTGCCGGTACCTCCTGGGCGCAGAACGCGGTGGCTTTCCAGCAGCGGGTGCGGAAGGCGCAGCCCGACGGTGGGTTGGCCGGGCTGGGTGGATCGCCCTGCAGCACGATGCGCCTGCGCTTGCCGCGCAGGTCCGGGTCGTCGATCGGCACGGCGCTCAGCAGTGCCTGGGTATAGGGGTGCTGCGGCTGCTCGAAGATTTCTTCGCGGGTGCCGATCTCGACGATCCGCCCCAGATACATCACTGCAATACGGTCGCAGATATGGCTGACCACCGACAGGTCATGCGCGATGAACAGATAGGCGAGGCCGAGCCGATCCTGCAGATCCTCGAGCAGGTTGATCACCTGCGCCTGGATCGACACATCGAGCGCCGACACCGGTTCGTCGAGGATCAGCAGTTTCGGGTTGAGCGCCAGGGCCCGGGCAACACCGATACGCTGGCGCTGGCCGCCCGAAAACTCATGCGGAAAGCGGTTGCCGTGCTCCGGCGCCAACCCCACCAGTTGCATCAGTTCGGCCACCCGCGCCTCGATTCCTGCGCCCTTCATGCCCGAAAGCCGCAGCGGCTCGGAGAGGATGGCGAACACCGTCATCAGCGGGTTGAGCGAGGCGAACGGATCCTGGAACACATACTGCATGTCGCGCCACATCGCGGTCAGCGCCGCGCGCCGGCCATGTTCCACCGGTTTGCCGTCGAAGGTGATGCGCCCACCGGTCGGCTGCTCCAGCCCGATGATGCAGCGTCCGGTGGTGGATTTGCCGCAGCCGGATTCACCGACGAGGCCGAGCGTCTCGCCGGCCCTCAAGGTCAGGCTGATGTCGCTGACCGCCCGGATCGCCGGCTTCCTGCCGCCGCGCGCGCCATAATGCTTCACCAGGTTGTCGACCCTGAGCAGCGGCTCGCCGGTCACTGGGGCGCTCATGCTTCAACCCTTTCCCGGTTCTCCGCTAGTTCCTCGGCGTAGTGGCAGGCCGACCAGTGCCCGGGCTCCACTTCACGCATCGCCGGTACCTCGCCGCGGCACAGTGGCCGCCCGGCCGAATGGGCGCAGCGCGGATGGAAGGCGCAGCCCGAGGGACGGTTGACGAGGCTGGGTGGTGCGCCGGGGATCGGCGTCAGCCGCTCCGACCGTTCATTGAGCCGTGGCAGGCTGGCCAGCAATCCCCTGGTGTAGGGATGGCGCGGCGCGTGGAACAGCGTCCGCACATCGGTCGTCTCGACCACCCGGCCGCCATACATCACCACCACGCGGTCGGCGAGTTCGGCCACCAGCCCCATATCGTGGGTGATGAGGATCATCGCCGCCTGCGTTTCTGCCTGCGCCAACCGCAACGCCTCGAACACCTGCGCCTGGATGGTCACGTCGAGTGCGGTGGTCGGCTCGTCCGCAATCACCAGCCGCGGCCGGTTGGCGATCGCCATGGCTATCAGTGCGCGCTGCCGCATGCCGCCGGAAAACTGGTGCGGGAACTGCCGGTAGCGCTCGGCAGCATTGGGCACGCCGACGGTGCGCAGCAGCTCCACCGCCCGTTCGGCCGCCTCCGCCCGCCCCATGTCGCCATGCGCCAGCATTGCCTCGGCGATCTGGAAGCCGACGCTGAGCACCGGGTTGAGCGAGGTCATCGGATCCTGGAAGATCATCGAGATCGCCTTGCCGCGGATCGCCCGCATTTCGGCGGGCGCCACGGTGAGCAGATCGCGACCTTCGAACAGGATCCGTCCGCCGGCGATCCGGCCGGGAGGGCGTGGAATGAGGCCCAACACCGACATGGCGGTGACGCTCTTGCCCGAGCCGGACTCGCCGACCACGGCCAGCGTCTCGCCCGGCCAGATCTGGTACGACACTTCGTCGACGGCCCGTACGATGCCCTCCGAGCTGCGGAACTCGGTGATCAGCCCCTCGACTGAAAGCAGCGGCTGGCCTGGATGTGCTGGTGCCACCGCTCAGCTCCGCTGCGCCTGTCGCGCGTCGAGCGCGTCGCGCAGCCCGTCGCCGATGAAGTTGATGGTGAGGCAGATCGCGATGATCACCAGCCCGGGGAAGGTGACCAGCCACCATTGCGTCTGCATCGCCCCGCGACCGTCCGAAATCAGCTGGCCCAGCGCCGGGGTAGGGGGCTTCACGCCGAAGCCGATGAACGACAGCGCCGACTCGATGAGGATGGCCGAGGACACTGTCAGCGTGGCGTTGACGATGACCGGCCCCAGCATGTTGGGCAGCATATGCCGCCAGATCACCCGCCACGGCGAAGCGCCCGACAGCGTCGCCGCCTCGACGAACTCGCGGGTGCGCATCGACAGCACCTGCGCCCGCACCACGCGAGCGATGAGCGTCCACATCAGCGACGAAAGGATAATGGCGATCTGCAGTGGCGAGCCCTGGCCAATGAAGGCGATGAGGATCATCAGCAGCGCCAGCCCGGGCAGGATCAGCACCAGGTCGGTGAAGCGCATGAACAGGTCGTCGACCCAGCCGCCGAAATAGCCGGCGGTGGCGCCGATCAGCGTGCCGATCAGCGTCGAGAGCAGCGCCACCACCAGCGCCACGAAAATCGAAGTGCGGGCGCCATAGAGCACGCGGGTGAAGTAGTCGCGCCCCAGCTTGTCGGTGCCGAACAGGTGTCCGCCTTCCCAGGTGGGCGCCAGCCGCGCTGCCCTGAGGTTCATGCCGTCATAGCTGTAGGGCGTGATGAACTCGGCGCTGAAGGCGACGACGATGATGGCCGCGAGGATAATGAGGCTCGCCATCGCCACCCGATGGCGGAGGAACCGCCCCAGCGCCAGCTTGAACTGCGAGCGCACCTTGACGTCGAGGCCTTCGCGATCGGCGGTCGGCGCCGCCATGCCGTGATCGGTCATTTGTTGATCCTCGGGTCGAGCACGCCATAGAGCAGGTCGGTGATCAGGTTCATCAGCAGCATCACCGCCGAGGTCACCACCAGCCAGGCCATCAGCGAGTAGGTGTCGCGGGTATTGAGCGCGTTGAAAAAGTAGAGGCCCATCCCCGGCATCGAGAAGATCGTTTCGATCAGGATGGTGCCGTTGAACAGGTGGCCGATGCTGACGCCAATCACCGTGACCAGTGGCAGCGTGGCGTTCCTGAGGCTATGCCGCAGCAGCACTGTGCGCTCGTCGACGCCCTTGGCGCGGGCGGTGCGCACATAGTCCGAGTTGATCACTTCGAGCATCGAGGCGCGGACGTAGCGGCTATGCGAGGCGATGGACGCGATCGACAGCACCAGCACCGGCAGCACCAGATGCTGGATACGATCTACCAGCCAGGTAAAGCCGGTGCCTGCATCGTCCGAACTGAGGCCCGAGATATAGAAGATGCGGATACCGGTGGCTTCGTAGAAGTTGACAGTGAGGATCTGCAGGATCAGCGCCAGCCAGAACACCGGGATGGCGTAGCCGATGAAGCTCGCCAGCGTCGTGCCGTAATCGAACAGCGAATACTGGTAACGGGCCGCCAGCGTGCCGATGACGATGGCGACGAGGATGGCGAGCACTTCGGCGGCCAGCACCACCTGCAGCGTCGTGCCCAGCGCCCGGCTCAATTCCGGCCAGATCGGCCGATCATACAACAGGTCAGTGCCGAACTGGTTGAACACCAGGTCGCGCAGCCAATAGCCGTACTGGATGACCAGCGGGTCATCGAGGTGCTTCTTGTCGATCAGGCGTTGCAGGGCTTCCTGGCTGATGCCGGGCTGCGAGCGAATCTCACCCAGCGGATCGCCGATCGCCGAGATGCCGAAGAAGATGATGATGGTCGCGACGAACAGCACCACGAGGCTGAACGCGAGACGCTGGAACACAAACCGCATGGATCAAGCTCGGGCGCTAACGTCGTGACACGTCCCGGCGGCCTGAGCCGCCGGGACTGAGCCTTGCACGGGCCTACTGCACCCGGTGGAACTCGTGCGAATTCCAGTTCCAGTACCAGCCGCCGATCGACACGCTGCCGTCCTGCGCCGGGCTGACATTGAAGCCTTCGACACGCTTGGAGTTGTAGACCACCATGCGGGGCAGGCCGAAATACGGGATCAACGCCACGTCCTTGGCGATGATCGCCTCGTACTGGTTCATCAGCTCCGCACGAGCTGCCGGATCCGGCGTCTTCAGCGCCTCGTTGGCGAGCTTGTCGGCATCCGGGTTGCAGTAACCGGTGGTGTTGGTCGGTGAGTCGCAGCCATAGACGGTCAGAATCTCCTTGGCGTCATTGTAGGGGCCGCCATGGCTGATGATCTGGAAGTCGCCTTCCGGCAGGCGGGTGCCGAACTGGATCGCCGCCGGGGCGAAATCGGCATTCACCTTGATGCCGACCTCGGCGAGGAACGACTGCACGATTTCGAAGGTGAGTTCGCGCCGCTCGTTGCCCGAAGTGCTGAGATAGCCGAATTCGAGCCGTACTCCATCGCACTCGAACACCGTATCGGCGCCGCGTACGCAGCCATTCTGTTCGAGCAGCGCAACAGCGCCGGCCGGATCGTAGTCGAGGCTCGAAAAGTTCGGCTTGTAGTAGGGGCTGGTCGGCTCGAAGAACAGGCTCTGCGTCGGCTTGGCCTCAGGGTCGATCGGCCCCATCAGGTTCTCGACCAGCGCCACGCGGTCGATGCCCATGCCGATCGCCTGGCGGACGAACGCCTTGTCGAGGCCCGGCGTCTTCAGGTTGAAGCGCATGAACTCGGTGACGAGGCCGGAGCGGGCATTGACCTTCATGCCATCGAGGCCGGCGACCGCGCTGATGATCTGCGGCTGTGGCTGTGGGTCGGAGGCATCGATCTCACCGCTGCGCAGCAGTTCGAGCAGCGTATTGGTTTCCGGCACGAAGCGGATGACGATGCGGTCGAGCTTGGGACCGTCGGCCCAGTAATGCTCGTTCTTGACGAACGAGATCTGCTGTCCCTTTTCCCACGCCTCAAACTTGAAGGCACCATTGGTGACGCCAGGCCCGTCGCGCCAGGCGGTGTCCCAGTCCTTGCCCTCGAGGTCGTGCTTAGGCAGCAGTAGCGGGAACATCTGCTGGTAGTAGGCATAGGGCTGGCTGAAATCGAAGCGGATCACCTTGTCGCTGATGATCTCGTAGCCGGTGATCAGGTCGTAGGGCCGCCGATTGGCGATGGTCCAGTCGGGGTTGACGATGGTCTCGTAGGTGAAGGCGTAGTCCGCCGCGGTTATCGGCGTGCCGTCGTTCCACACCGCGTCGTCGCGGATAGTGTAGGTCACCGTGAACGGGTCGTTGGTGATCTCGGCTTCCTTGGAAATGATGAACGGCACCGGGTCGGCGCCGGGCGGAAAACGGTAAGTGCCGACGTTAAACAGGCCGCCCGTCGCCGAAGCGGCGCCGCCGCCGGCGCTCGGATGCAGGATATTGAGGCTGCCCGGCTCCTGCTCGTGCGCGAACACCATGGTGCCGCCTTCGGCAGCGCTTTGCGCTGCTGCCGGCTCTAGTCCTGCCGTGGCGAAGAATAGTGACGTCAGGGCGAGTTTGAACAAGCCGCTGCGAGGGCGGCTGCCGAATATGTTCATTGCTAGCTTCTCCTCCGGAACGGCCTGGCATGTTGCTTCAGACCGCGCTCAACGCCTCCCCCTCAGGAGGCAAAAATACTTACGTCATGCGGGAAAAACGTGTCCCATATTTGGAACATGTCGTTCCAATGCTGAGAATATTCGACGCGACAGCCAAACCTGTCAATGCTGACGGGCCCGTCAGTTCGTCCCACTTTAGGCTATGACAGCCAGGTTACCGTAGGTCGGACCGACGCCTTGGTTCCATCAATGCAGCGGGGGGCGGGACGGTGCGGGCATGCATGTGCACAAATGTCCTCACGACAGGATTGAACGCGCGCCGTCGTGGATCGCGCTATTAGGCAGGCAATGTCGGAGGGACCGAACCCTCCGTGTCCTAGCAAGGGGAGCCATGTGCACATGGATCGTGCAGCCTATTTCCGTTACGCCGGCGAAAACGCCCGCAACGTCGTGTTCCCGCTGGGCGGCATCGGTGCCGGCTCGATCGGCATTGGCGGCGACGGCCGGCTGCGCGACTGGGAAATCTACAACCGGCCGAGCAAGGGCAGCGTCAACGGCTTCTCGCATTTCGCCGTCAAGGCCGAGCGCGACGGCAAGGTGCTCGACACTCGCGTGCTGCATGGCCCGTTCCAGGGCTCGCTCACCGGCGATCACCTCGGCAAGCATTTCAACTCATTCGGCTTCGGCGTGCGCCGCGAGCACATGGCGGGGTTCCCCAGCTTTGAGGAGGCAACGCTCTCCGGTCCCTATCCGGTGGCGAGCCTCGACTTCGCCGACCAGCGTTTCCCCGGCAAGGTGAAGCTCGAGGCCTTCAGCCCCTACCTGCCAATGGAAAGCCGGGTCTCGTCGCTGCCGGTGGCGCAGTTCGAGTTCACCCTCGAAAACACCACCGACACCGCCATCGACTATACTCTCTACGGCTGCCTCGGCTTCGAATTCCGCGACCAGTCGGTGGTTGGCGTCAGCAGCGCTGATGGGCGTACCACGCTCTCGGGGCACTCCACTTCGGATCGGAAGTCGATCCACTACAGCGAGCTCAGCATTTCCAGCGACGCCGCCGAGACCAGCTACCAGCGCCACTTCTTCCGCGGCAGCTGGTTCGACGCGCTCGAGGTGTACTGGCAGGATATCAGCCGCCCCGGCCGGCTGAAGGATCGCTTCTATGACAACGGCACCGAGCGACGCGCCCTGTCGAGTGGCGCGCTGGCCGAGCATTCGACGCTGGCCTGCCACCTGAGCATCCCCGCCGGCGAGAGCCGCACCGTGCGCGTCGCCATTGCCTGGTACGTACCCAATGCCAGCAAATACTGGGTCTCGAGCAGCGCGCTGATCGGCGAACCCAAGGACATTCCCAGCGTCTGGAAGAACTACTACGCCACCCAGTGGCCGAGCGCCGACGCCGTGCTGGCCGAGACCTTCGCGCAGTGGGACCGGCTTGCCGGCCAGACCAAGCGCTTCAAGACCGAACTGCTCGCCTCGACGCTGCCCGATGCGGTGCTCGACGCCGTCTCGGCCAACCTCTCTATCATCAAGACCGCCACCGTGCTGCGGCTTGAAGACGGCACCTTTTATGGCTGGGAGGGCTGCCACCCGGACGCGGGGTCCTGCGAAGGCAGTTGCACCCATGTCTGGAACTACCAGCAGGTGCTGCCCTTCCTCTTCCCCGACCTCGAGCGCTCCATGCGCGAGGCCGATTTCACCTACAACCAGCGGCCGGATTCGGGCGGCATGACCTTCCGCCTGTCGCTGCCGCTCGGCATCGGCACCTCGGATTTCCGCCCCTGCGTCGATGGCCAGTTCGGCAACGTGCTGAAGGCTTATCGCGACTGGAAGCTGACCGGAAACCTCGATTGGCTGCAGCAGCTGTGGCCGCACATCAAGGCCGCCATCGCCTATGCCTGGCATCCCGACAATTACGACAAATGGGACCCGGAAAAATCCGGCGTGCTCACCGGCCGCCAGCACCACACGCTCGACATGGAACTGTTCGGGCCGAACTCCTGGCTCAATGGCTTCTATCTTGCCGCGCTGCAGGCCGGCGCCGAGATGGCCCGCGCCGTCGGCGATGGCGACACCGCCACCGAGTATGCCGAGATCTACGCCCGCGGCCGCAAGTGGACGCATGAGCACCTGTTCAACGGCAGCTACTTCGTCCAGCAGGTCGATCTCGCTGACAAGTCCCAGCTCGCCCCCTACGAGGTCGATCGCGGCCATTTCGTCCGCGGCTCGATCTACGATCTCTACTGGTCCGATGAGCACGGTGAGGTGAAGTACCAGATCGGCGAAGGCTGCGAGATCGACCAGGTGCTGGCCCAGTGGCACGCCGGCCTCTACGGTCTCGGCGATATCTTCGAGCCCGAGCAGTTCGCTTCGGCGGTGCGCGCCATCTACCAGCACAATTTCAAGCGCCGGCTCGGCGACGAGGCCAATCCGTGCCGGGTCTTCGGGCTCGAGAACGAGGCCGGCACGCTGATGTGCGCCTGGCCGGCAGGCGCCGAGCGCCCGGCCATCCCGGTGCCCTACAGCCAGGAAACCATGCACGGCTTCGAATATGCCTTTGGCAGCCAGCTGATGATGATCGGCGAACTGGACAAGGCCATCGAGGTGTTCGCCGCGGTGCGCGACCGCTATCGCGGCCACAACCGCAACCCGTTCAACGAAATCGAGTGCGGTTCCAACTATGCCCGCTCGATGGCGAGCTACGCCGCCGTGCTGGTGCTCTCAGGCTTCAGTTTCGATCTCAGCGCGGGCCGTATCGGCTTTGCCCCCAAGCTGATGAGCGAGGGCCGCTTCCGCTCGCTGTGGTCGACCGGTACCGCCTGGGGCAGCGTTTCCATCGATGACGGCGAGGCGCGCCTCACCGTCATCGGCGGAAGCCTTGAGGTCGCCGAAATCACCATCTGCGGCGTGACCTTCAAGGCCGACGCCACCGATCACTTCGGCGGCAAACCCGAGCGGCGTGACAACCGCTCGATCTTCAACCCCGGCATGGGCCTGATGCTCCGCCATACGGGGATCGCCATCACCAACCAACCGGACATCGCCACTACCTGAAGACCCAGCGCCAACAGGGAGGACCCTATGCGCACCCGATTGACCCTCAGCGTCATGGCGCTTGCCATGGCCGCATCGCCCGCGCTCGCCCAGCCGGCGGCCGATATCACCGCCAAGCTGACCATCTTCCAGCCGGTCAACCAGCAGATGATCGACTCGACCGACAAGGCGATCGTCCGCTTCAAGGCGAAGTACCCCAACGTCACCATCGAGCCGCAATTCGTGCCGCAGCCATCCTGGGGCGAGTACAACACCTCGTTCATCAACCAGGTGGCGACCGGCGCCGCGCCCGACATCATGTTCTCGGCCATCGAAGGTTTTGCCGAGACCGCCAATCGTGGCCTCTTGCGCGACCTCGGCCCGCTGATCGATGCCGATCCGACCGCCAAGGCGGTGCTCGACGAGCTCGATCCCAACCTGCTCGACGGTATGCGCACCCGCTCGACCGGGCAGCTGAACTTCTTCCCCACCGAGTGGAACAACATCGTCGTCTATTACAACAAGGACATGTTCGATAAGGCCGGCGTCGCCTATCCGGCCGATGACTGGACCTGGGCCGACTTCCGCGAGACGGCGAAGAAGCTGACCATTGCCGATGCCAATGGCAACGTCACTCAGTACGGCTATTTCGTGCCCGGCTTCAATTTCGGCCTCACCCCGTGGTTCCTCACCAACGATGCAAGCGTGCTCGATGCCGACTGGAAGCAGTCGGCGGTCAACACCGACAATTTCAAGGAGTCGCTGCAGTTCCTCTCTGACCTGATCAATGTCGACAAATCTGCCCCGGCCTTCGAAAGCGGTGTCGGCGACAACAAGTTCGTCGCCGGGCAGGTAGCAATGTTTTCGGCCGGCCACTGGCCGATCCCCGAGATCCGCGCCAGCGGCCTGACCAATGTCGGGGTGCAGATCATGCCGGTGAACAAGGTGAAGACGACCGTGTTCGGCATTGGTGGCCTCGCCGTCACCAGCGCCTCCAAGAACCCCGAGCTCGCCTGGGAGTTCGTCAAGGAGATGACCGGCAAGGAGTTCCAGACCGAACTCGCCGATTCCGAGCGCTCGATCCCGTCCTGGCGCAGCCTCGCGACCACGGACAAGTACCTGTCCTTCCCCGACAATGCCGCGATCTTCTACGGCTCGGCCGCGACCGCCAAGCCCGTCGCCTCGCCGCCCAACTTCGCCCAGGTCGAGGAGATGACGATGCGGCACGTCGGCGCCTACCTCAACAATAACGAGGACCTCGACACCACCATCAGCGGCCTCGACAGCGAACTGTCGCGCGCCATGAAGCGCGCCTACAACTGACGATTGATCCACGGGGACGCCCTCGAGGGCGTCCCCTTCTTCGGCCACCGCGGAGGAGACGATGGCAACCCTCAGGCAACGCGAGACCATGGCAGCCTACGGCTTCCTGGCGCCCGCTTACCTCATCTACCTGCTGTTCCTGGCCATTCCGCTCGTTGCGTCGCTCCTGCTGTCGGTGCTCGAGGTCGACCGGCTGACGCTCGCGGCGGAGTTCGTCGGCTGGTCGAACTTCGACTGGATCCTCACCGATCCGCGCTTCTGGAAGACCTTCGGCAACACCTTCTATTTCATCGCGCTGGCGGTGCTGGGCAATGTCGGGCTCGGTCTCGGGCTCGCCGTGCTGCTCGATCGCAACATCCCCGGCCCGCTGCTCTATCTGTTCCGGCTCGCCTATTTCCTGCCGGTGCTGGTGTCGCTGGCCTTCGTCTCGTTCATCTGGCGCTTCATGTTCTCGTTCGATCTCGGCGCCATCAACTACTACATCCGCATGCTCGGGCTGCCCGCGGTCGGCTGGCTGACCGACAAGAACGTCGCCATGCTGTCGATCGTCATCATCGACGTGTGGAAGAATGTCGGCTTCTTCGTCATCATCCTGCTCGCCGCGCTGCAGGGCGTGCCGCGCAACCTGATGGAAGCGGCGCGCATCGATGGCGCCTCGCCCTTCACGACGCTGCGGCGCATCAAGTTGCCCTATATCGCTCCCGTGATCCTGTTCTGCGTCACCTACGCCACCATCGGCGGGCTGCAGGTGTTCGACTCGATCAAGATCATCACCGATGGCGGGCCGGGGGACTCAACCCGTTCGGTGGTGATGTACATGTTCTCCGAAGCCTTCAGCGCCGGCGAACTGGGCACCGGCGCGGCTTCGGCGCTGACCCTGCTCGTCGTCATCGCCATCGTCACCGCCATCCAGCTGACGCTCGGCCGTCGCTTCGCCGGGAGATAGCCATGACCATTGCTCAATCGACCGCAACCGCTCGCCTCTACTCGGCCACCAGGATCATCGACTGGCGCAACGTCCCTGTCATGATCGTCCTCGGCATCGGCGCCATCTTCATGCTGCTGCCGTTCCTGTGGATGTTCGCCACCAGCATGCGGCCGGCCAGCGAAGCCTACCAGCTGCCGCCGAACTTCCTGCCGACCCGGCTGAACTTCGATGCCTATGCCGCGGTGCTGAACTCGCCGCTGCCGTTCCTGCGCATGTATCTCAACAGCTTCATCGTCGCCGCGGCCACCACCATTGGCGTCGTGGTGAGCAGCGCCATGGCGGCCTTCGCCTTCGCCCGCCTGCGCTTTCCCGGCAGCTCGCTGCTGTTCGGGCTGCTGCTGGTCGGGCTGATGGTGCCGAGTGCGCTGGTGGTGATCCCGTTGTTCTACGGCATGGCGGCCGCCGGGCTGCTGGATAGCCTGTGGTCGCTGATCCTGCCTGGGCTCGCTTCGCCGCTCGCCATCTTCATGATGCGCCAGTTCATGGAGGGCCAGCCGCGCGAGTATGAGGAAGCCGCCTTCATCGACGGCGCCAGCTACTGGACCATCTTCTGGCGTATCTCGCTGCCGCAGATGGGCCCGCCGATCGCTGCGTTGTCGATCATCGTCTTCACCTCGAGCTGGAACAACTTCCTGTTGCCGCTGATCTTTGTGCGCAAGTTCGATATCATGACCCTGCCTGTCGGCCTGCTCGGCCTGTCGGATTCTTTCGGCGCGCTGTCGCTGTCGGTTATCATGGCGGCAGTGACCATGTGCGTGCTGCCACTGCTCGTGGTGTTTCTCGTCGCCCAGCGCTTCATCGTCGAGAGCATCGCCAGCACCGGCATCAAACGTTAGCCCGGAGACCTTCCATGCTCGGATCGCAGATCCTCGATCTCAACACCTCGATCAGCGGCGCCGATATCGGCGTGCCCGAGATCAAGACCTTCGGTTTCGCCACCTTCCAGAAGGCGATGGCGACCACCGACAGCTGGACGGCGCATGGCGGGCCGGAACTGGTGTTCGTCATCGAGGGTGAAGCCTGCTGGGAGCTCGAGGACGAAGCGCTGGTGCCGGTTTCGGGCGCTCAGTTCGCGCTGTTCCCGGCGGGCAAGAAGCACCGCATCGTCAACGGCCTCTATCCGCCGAGCCACTCGTTCTGGATCGTCATGGCCAATGCCACGAATGTCGCCGACCCGGCGCTCTTGACCCGCGACGGTTTTCGCGACTTCCAGAACTACCTGGGACGGCGCGGGCTCACCCACGACATCGAAGCGCGCTGCATGGACGCCATCGGCGAGCTGCATCGGCTGATGAGCGATCCGCGCATCTACACCGGCTCCAGCCTCTTGATCGCCGAGATGCGGGCGGCGCTGCATACCGTCCTGATCGAGGCCTGGAAGGCGCAGGACAAGAAGCTCGCCGACCGCGACAACAGCGCGCTGATCGACGATTTCCTCGAGGTGCTGCATTCCGACCCCGATGCCGAGTTGAACATCGGCGAAGTGGCGATCCGCCTCGGCTACTCGCGCAGTTACCTGCACAACCGCTTCCGCAAGGAGGTCGGGATGTCGCCCAGCGACTATGCCCAGCGCCTCCGCATCAAGCGCTGCTGCACCCGGCTCGCCACCACCAGCGAGCCGGTGACCGACATCGCCGTCGAGTTCGGCTTCGGCAGCTCGCAGTACTTCTCACGCGTGTTCAAGAAATATCTCGGCACCACGCCAACCGAATACCGCCAGCAAATGGCGATCAGGGAGCACTGACATGGCCACGCTCGCCCTCCGCGACATCAGAAAATCCTTCGGCAAGCACGAGGTGATCCACGGCGTCAGCCTCGACGTGAAGGACGGCGAGTTCGTCGTCTTCGTCGGCCCTTCCGGCTGCGGCAAATCCACCATGCTGCGGATGATCGCCGGGCTCGAAACCATCACCGAGGGCCAGCTGCTGATCGATGGCGCCCTGATGAACGAGGAGACGCCGACCCGCCGCGGCATCGCCATGGTGTTTCAGAGCTACGCGCTCTACCCCAACATGACCGTCTACCAGAACATGGCCTTCGGCCTCGAACAGCAGAAGCTTCCCAAGGCGCAGATCCGCCAGCAGGTGATGGATGCAGCGCAAACGCTGAAGATCGAGCCGCTGCTGCAGCGCCGCCCCGGCCAGCTCTCCGGCGGCCAGAGCCAGCGCGTCGCCATCGGCCGCTCGATCGTCCGCAACCCGCGCATCTTCCTGTTCGACGAGCCGCTCTCGAACCTCGATGCGGAACTGCGCGTCCACATGCGGGTGGAGATCGCCAACCTCCACAAGCGCATGGGCCGCACCACCATCTACGTGACGCACGACCAGGTCGAGGCGATGACGCTTGCCGACACCATCGTGGTGTTCAATGAGGGCCGCATCGAACAGGTCGGCACGCCGCTGGAGCTCTACAACAAGCCAGCCAACCGCTTCGTTGCCGGCTTTCTCGGCTCACCCCGGATGAACTTCCTCCCCGGCCGGGTGGCCGATGCGGCATCTGGGCCCTGTGTCGAGGTCCCGGGCGGTCGGCTGCCGCTGCCGCAACCGGCGCGGGCCGGCGAAAGCATCGAGATCGGCGTCCGCCCTGAGCATCTCGAAGTCGTGAACCCCGAGGGCGCCGCGGCGCGGGCCCGCGTGCAGTTCACCGAGCAGCTCGGCGGCGAGACTTTCCTCTATTGCGATGTCGGCGAGACGGGCGAACCGGCCCGCATCGTCATCAAGCGTCCGGGTCAGCAACGCTTCGGCGACAACGAGGTGATCGGCCTCGCCATCGGGGCGTCCGACGTCTATTGCTTCGACAGCAAAACCGGCGCCGCACTCGCCGCCTGAGAGACGTGACCAAAGCTATGACCCGCATCACCGGCCTCCGTACCTACGACCTCCGCTTCCCCACCTCCGCTTCGCTCGATGGCTCCGATGCGATGAACCCCGATCCGGATTACTCCGCCGCCTATGTGGTGCTGGAGACCGACGGGGCGCTTGAAGGGCACGGCCTGACCTTCACCATCGGCCGCGGCAACGAGGTGGTGGTGGCGGCGATCGAAGCGCTGCGCGACCGCGTCACCGGGCTCGAACTCGCCTGGATTTCTGAGAACCCGGGCCGCTTCTGGCGCCACGTCACCGGCGACAGCCAGTTGCGCTGGATCGGGCCGGACAAGGGCGCCATGCACCTCGCCACCGGCGCGGTGGTCAACGCCGTGTGGGACCTGCTCGCCAAACAGGCCAACAAGCCGGTCTGGCGCTTCGTCGCCGACATGACCCCCGAGCAGCTCGTCTCGATCATCGATTTCCGCTACCTCACCGACGCCATTACCCCGGATGAGGCGCTGGCCATCTTCCAGAAGGCCGAGGCCGGCAAGGCCGCGCGCATCGCCGAGCTCGAAGCCAATGGCTACCCCTGCTACACCACGTCGGCCGGCTGGCTCGGCTACTCCAACGAGAAGCTGACCCGCCTCGCCACCGAGGCGGTGGAAGCCGGTTTCTCGCATATCAAGATGAAGGTTGGCCGCGACCTCGCCGACGACATCCGCCGGCTCGAAATCGTCCGCTCGATCATGGGGCCGGACCGCTACCTGATGATCGACGCCAACCAGGTGTGGGAGGTCGGCCAGGCCATCGACTGGGTGAAGGAGCTCTCCCGCTTCAAGCCCTATTTCATCGAGGAGCCGACGAGCCCCGACGATATCGAAGGGCACCGCAAGATCCGCGAAGCCATCGCCCCGGTAAAGGTTGCGACCGGCGAGATGTGCCAGAACCGCATCCTGTTCAAGCAGTTCATCACCCGCGGCGCCATTGACATCGTGCAGATCGATGCCTGCCGCATCGGCGGGCTCAACGAAGTGCTGTCGGTGCTGCTGATGGCGGCCAAATACGGCCTGCCGGTCTGGCCGCATGCCGGCGGCGTCGGCCTCTGTGAGTATGTGCAGCATCTGTCGATGATCGACTATCTCGCCGTATCCGGCAGCAAGGCCGGCCGGGTGATCGAGTATGTCGACCACCTGCACGAGCACTTCCTCGATCCCTGCGTCATCGAGAAGGCCGCCTATATGCCGCCCAAGCGCCCCGGCTTCTCGATCGAGATGAAGCCCGCTTCGATAGCCGCTCACACCTTCGGCTGAGGTAGCCGGCATCGCCGGCCCTCGGCGCCGCCGGTATCAGGCCGGCTGGAAGCGGACCGAGATGTCGATGCGCGAGCGGCGCACCACCCTGCAACTGAGCGTCTCGCCGTGCTGCAGCTCGAGATCGAACGAGGACGGCACGCTGGCGGTGCGGCTGACCCGCAGCGTTGCGCCGGCGCGCGAGCTGTTATGCACCTCGCAGGCGAGGCGCGTGCCGATCCGGTCGAGAATAATCTGGGCCCGGTGCACCGTGCGCCGCGCGGAGAACCACGATTCGGTCATCGGCAGCTGGTTCCTCGTGGCCGGGAAGGCAGTGGTTGAGAGGTGTGGCGACACCGCATGGGTTGCGGCTGTGATGGACTTGCGATGCCGCCACGCTCGAAGCACCGCTCGGCGCTTCTGCCCGAACCCTGGGGGCAGGGCACGGGTCAATCAGGTAGCATGGCTATTCTGATGCGCCGCTGAGCTGCGGTTTCAGCGAAATTGCAGGTTCGTCGGGCCGGCATCGGGACAACCCGGGCGGAGCAGGGTGGCGGCATCGCGGCTAGCGGAGTGGGGACACGCGATGCCGCCCGGGTTGGATGTACCTTTCGGCACTGCCCTGCCAGCGCAGCATCTGCAACTGCCAGAACACGCCCACACTAGCAGGCGCCTGCTGACGTCCGCCTGAGCGCGAATTTCAGCGAAATTGCAGCCGGGCTTGGCTACAATTGCGCAACATGCGCATCGCTGCTTCCATCCTTGCCCTGCTGTTGGCCACCGCTGTGGCCGTCCCCGCCCTCGCCGCTCCCGGCAACGGCAATGGCGGCGGCTCCCGGGGTGGCGAACACTCCGGCAACCCGAATGCCGGCAGCGGCAACAATAACGGGAACGGCCCCGCTACCGGCAAGGCCAATGGAGACACCGGCAACCAGGTCACCAAGGTCCCCCGAGATCAGAACGTGGCGCGTGAGGCGGTCAAGAACCGCGAAGTGCTGCCGCTGGCCACCGTGACCGGGCTGGTCGGCGAGACCACCAAGGGCCGTGTGCTGGATGTGGAGCTGGTGCGGCTGGCCAGCGTATACCTCTATGAGATCACCGTGCTCGAGCCCGATGGCCGCCTGCACAAGCTCTATTACAATGCGCGCTCCGGAGCGCTGGTGGACGACTGATGCGCATTCTCATCGCCGAAGATGACCAACGCATCGCCCGGCCGCTGAGCATGGCGCTGACCAGTGCCGGCTTCGTGGTCGAAATCGAAACCGATGGCGAAATTGCCTGGTATCGGGGTGACACCGAGGAGTTCGAGACGGTGATCCTCGATCTCGGCCTGCCGACCCTCGACGGGCTGACCATCCTCAAGCGCTGGCGCAGCACCGACCGCAACTCGCCCGTCCTGGTACTGACCGCACGCGGTCGCTGGGAAGAGAAGGTCGAGGCCATCGAGGCCGGCGCCGACGACTATGTGGTGAAACCCTGCCGGGTCGAGGAGGTGCTGGCCCGGGTGCGCGCCATCATCCGCCGCTCCAACGGGCTCGCCTCCTCGCGCATCAACTTCGGGGATTATGTGTTCGATGCGCGGCAGATGCAGGTCAGCCGCGATGGCGTGCCGATCGAGCTGACGCCTCTGGAGTTCCGGTTGCTGTCGCAACTGCTGCACAGCCGTGGCCGCGTGCTGTCGCAGCTCGAGCTCACCGACCATCTCTACAGCCAGGACAGCGACCGCGACCCCAACTCCATCGAGCAACTGGTCGGCCGGCTGCGGAAACGACTGGGGCCGGGAATCATCGAGACGCGCCGCGGCTATGGCTACGTGCTGCCCGGTGATGACGGGTGAGACTGCACTCGCTGCGGCTCCGGCTGCTGGCAGGCGCGGGCCTCTGGATCCTGGTGGCGCTGCTGCTGGCCGGCATCGCCATCGTTTCGATCTTTGCCGCCACGGTCGAGCGCGACCAGCACGAAGATCTGCTCGCCGGGCTCGACCAGGTGCTCAGCAGCATCGAGCCGAACGCGCCCCTGGCCGACCTTTCACCGCCCCTCAATGATCCGCGCTACACCACGCCTGCCGGCGGGCTTTACTGGCAGGTGGTCGATCTCGATACCGGCGAACTGGGCCAGTCCCGCTCGCTCTGGGATACCGAGATCGGGGCTCCGATCCCTCCACAGGCCGGCGTGGCGGTGTTTGCCCGTGTCCACGGTCCACAGGGGCAGACGCTGGGCATCCTGACGCAGGATGTGCAGCTCGAAGCGAGCGTCGGGCCGCGGCGGCTGCGCGCCAGCATCGCCGAAGACCTGAGCCTCAGGGAGCGCGATCTCCGGCGCTTTACCACCGACATCGCAACCGCGCTGCTGGCGCTAGGGGCGGCACTGGTGCTCGCCGCCTGGCTGCAGGTCTTTCTCGGATTGCGGCCGCTCCACGCCCTGCAGCGGGCAGTCGAGGATGTGGTCCAGGGGCGCAGCAAACGGCTCGATGGGCCATACCCTGTCGAGGTCGGCCCGGTGGTGCATGAAGTGAACGCGCTGCTGCTCAGCCACGAGCGCGCCATCCAGTTCGCCCGCACCCGGGCCGACGATCTGGCGCACGGGCTGAAGACCCCGCTCGCGGTGCTGACAGCGACGGCGGGGCGGCTGAGGGCCGAGGGCGATATCGGCAATGCCGAGGTGCTGGAACTGCTCAGCGAGGAAATGGCGGAGCGGATCGATTACCAGCTGCGGCTGGCGCAACTGCGTATGCGCAGCGCCGAGCACGTGCTCACCGCCTCGCTCGACCAGGTGCTGCTGCGCAGCGTCACCGTGATGCGCAAAGCCGGACGTGGCCCGGAACTGTCCTGGAAACTCGATGCGGCCCCGGCCAGCGTCGACATGGATCCGCACGATCTGATGGAGCTGGTGGGCGTGCTGCTCGAGAACGCCGGAAAGTGGGCGCAGAGCCAGGTCGAAGTCAGCTGTCGATTGGATGGCGAGATGGCCGAATTCACCGTCCGCGACGATGGTCCCGGCCTGTCGGATATGGATATCGCCAGGCTCGGCCGGCGCGGCGGTCGCCTCGACGAGGAGCGATCGGGCACCGGCTTCGGCATTTCGATCGCCCGCGAAGTCCTCGAGCTCAATGGCGGCAGCCTCAGGATCGGCCGCTCCGAAGCCGGCGGGCTCGAGGCCAGGGTGCGCATCCCATCCGCACCGGCGAGCTGACGCCTGAGGGTGGGGTGCCGAGACACCCGTCCCACGGGGGGCACGCAACACCTATCGAGCGTCGACAAAGCGACGTTCAAGAGCGGCAACAATCGAGGGAAGATGGTGCCCGGGACCGGGGAAACCTAGTCCAGCGAATATAGGCACTTACCGAAAAGTGGGACACGCCGGGCGTTCCGTTGAACGCCGCTTTTTCGCTCCCGCTTGTCCCACCGTCAATTGTCACAACTGAACCAGGAGACCGCGAAATGCGCGTCTTATCACTACGCCAAGTAGCCGAGGAGCCGCCCGGGGGCGGTGGCGCTATCGCCACCTTCGACGCCGAGGTGGCGCCAGGCATTAGGGTCAATCGGATGACGCTGAAGCGCAACCAGTCTGGCGAGTTCCGGGTCTTCGGCCCCAGGGTTGGCCCCGGCGCCGTCGCCTTCTTCGCCCCCGCCGTTTCTATCGAATTGACCGCGCTGGCGATCGCCGCGCTTGAAAGGCAAGAGCCCTATGTCCGCCACGCAGCCTGACTACGTCCCGCCCGCCGGGGCCCGCGACCCGGCATCTCTCTTGGCGTCCGCCAGCGACCTGGCGAACCGACTCGATGCCCGCGGCGTCTACATCGCACCGGTGGTGGATGGCGTTCCTTGCTTCCAAGTCTCGAGCGTTTCCGATCTCAAGCCGGCTCCGTGGACCGCGGAGGAGTTCGGCACGCCAGATGAAGCCGAGCGTCTATGCGTGGTCACCGACTGCTTCGATCGCTTCACGGACAAGATCCGGCACGCAGGCACAAGCATCTTGACCTTCATGGACGGCGACGCCGCCGAGTATCGGCACGTCCAGATAAGCGGGCCGGCGGCCGACTTTGACGTTGCCGTTGAGATTATACAGACCGGCCTCACCGGCGGCCTGCTTTGTGAGCGGACGTGGGAATTCGCCCTGGTGGCCGCGAACGACAATAAGCCGCGCGCACGCTTCGATCTTAAATGGTTCGACGATATCGAGGACAACGTGGGAGCCAAGGAGACCTTCGTCAAGGGCGTCTTTGGTGTTGGCGAATTCACCACTGTGTCCGGGCTGCCGGGGGCGGGCAAGTCCGTGATCATCACCGACGCCGCGTGCCACGTAGCAGCCGGCATGGAGTGGCACGGCAGGCGCGTCCGGCAAGGTCTGGTGGTCTACGTCGCGGCGGAGCGGAAGGCCCTCACCGAGCGGCGCATGATAGGTTTCCGGAAGAAGCACGGCGTCAAAGACCTCCCGCTCTTGGTGCTGGGTGGACGCATTGATCTCACCACCAACCTCAACGACGCTCGCGCACTAGCCGATACCATCAATCAAGCCGCGTCCGCATGCGGCGAGCAATGCGTATGGGTTATCATCGACACCCTGACCCGCACCTTTGGCCCTGGCGATCAGCACGCTCCGAAGGACATGGGGCGGTTCGTGCAGTCCTGCGATGAGATCACCCGGCTGACCAAGGCGCACGTCACAGTCATCCATCACACCACCTGGTCCGGCGAGCGAGGCAAAGGCGCGATCGATCTAGACGGCGCTGTCGACGCCAGCTTCCTCGTGAAGAAATCCGGGAAGACCTACACGCTCGAGTGCAACGGCGCTAACGACGGCGACGAGGGCATTGTCGCATCGTTCAGCATGGAGGGTGTCCCCGTCGGCGTAGATGAAGACGGAGAAACGACATTTGCCCCGGTTGTGATCCCTTCGGTAGGCGGGCCGGCTGACCAGCTTGTCGCCGGCCTGAGAGGGCATGCTTCCAAGGCACTGGACGCCTTGGTAGCCGCGGTGGCCTCCGGTGGCATCGTAGCTGACCACGAAGAGCACCCGTCTTTCGGGGCACTGATGGCCACTGAGGAACAATGGCGCGAGGCCTACTATGCCACGGACAAGAACTCGCTCCCGGACACCATGAAAAAGAGGTTCGGTCGGGCACGGCTTACCCTCATCGATAGCGGCGCAGTCGAGAGCCGTGGTCAGTTCTACTGGCCACGGGACGCGGGACATAGCGGGACATTTTAGATTTTGTCCCGTGTCCCGCCATCGAACACCTACCGGGACACCGGGGGACATGTGTTTACACATGTCCCGGATGTCCCGCTGTTGAGCTCGATGTTTCTCCGGAAACCCCGGCCCGGCTGAAACCTAGAGTCGCGCAACCACCGCAGCGCACCAATCCACCATCAGGGAGGGTGGCGCGACTCCGCCCGCAGGCTTTTCATGTACCCAACCGATCGCCATAAACCAGGACGCACCAATGACCGCCACACCGGCAGCAAACGACAATGACGCCACCCCAGAAGCTGTGCCCATTATGGGCACAGGCCTCGCCGGCCGCAGGGAATGGGTGGCCTCAATAATCCCGCACCCGGCGCCGCGTGGGCCCCGCAACAAAGGGCGCCACGAAGATCTTGCACGCCCAGCGCTCATGTGGTGGCGCTCGACCCTGACTCGGTCCGGTGACGCTAGTTCATGGCCGGACCTTTCGGCAGACAACGACAACGTGGACTCCAGGAAGCGCGGGCTCGAGCGCCCGTGGGCCGTGCGCGATCTCAATCCGATGCCGCGGCACACGGCCGAAGCGTTGGTAGTGTCCTCCCGCCGGGGGGCGCGAGTGAGCGTCACCACTACGCGATCCCCAGCCGGAGAGTGGGGGCTGCCAAAGCGTCGAAGACATCTCGTTAAGGTCATGAGAAACGGCCAAACTGCCCGTCTTGGCGGGCTTGAGTTCAACACGGAGCCAGGCAGAGGCGTGCAATTCGTCAGAGTTGGCGGCGCGGTCGCGGTGAGGCACCCTCACATTTCGCAAGGCAGGATGGTCCGCGTTAACGGATACCCGATCAAGGACGAGGTTGGCAGGCCGCGTGAGAGCAGGGCTGCCGACGAAGTTGCAGCCGAGCAAGCGTCTGCTGACCACTTCACCGCGACATTGGGCGGCGGCGCTCTTCCACACCAACCGGCACCCCGGCGGCTGTTCATGGGTATGTCCGTTGCGGCACGTGCTGGCCAGGACCACGCCGTTCGCGGTGAAGTAGAGCACGTCGACACTGTTGAGGGCGCGATCATCGCACATCAGGATATGGCGCTTTTCCGCGCAGCCTATCCATTCGAGTCCGCGGTACTCGACCGCACCATGACTGCACGTCGCTTCGGCGATCTTGCCGCCAACGACAATGCCGCCACAGGGCGCCGACTGCTGAAGCGTGCTGTCGATACCCTGGAAAAGTTCTTGGCATCCTGACGCGATATTCTGGCAGCTGGTGCCACATATAGAATGAAGGGGACGCGCTTCTGTTTGTAGGCAGCGGCCCCCGCGCTCGCTGATGTCTCCGGCGAGTCCACGACGTCGTTCAGCTTCGGCTGGGCGGCGTCGTTCTTTTGCCCCGACACCCCAAACTTCATCGAATTTCAAAAGGAGGCCGATAGTGCCAACCTTGAATCAGGCGCTGGCCGCCTTCGAACGCCATGTCGGCTTTCCGCTGTCCAGGTCCCGCACCATCGCGCGTCGGCTGCAGGAAGCTGACCTCCTGCCCCTGGGCGCGCCTGGCGTGGCGCCCCTGCTCGACGCCGACGGTTTCGTCAGGCTTTTTGTCGCCCTCGCTGCTGACACAACCCACCGCGAGGCGCCTGCTGCGGTTCGCAAGTACCTGGCCATGACGCCAGGTGGCGTAAGCCTTGATGGTGCGCCGCTGTCGATCGGTCGCGTCGAGTCCTTGTTGTTCGCGCTCGTCGAGACCGCGCTCAAGGATCCCGACGACTGTCGGCAACTTCAGATCGAAGTGGTAGGCAACTTTCCAGAGTTGGTCATTCACTCGTTTGATGGCACCGCGCGCCGCTACCAGCCCGTGGGCGCCCTTTCCGGCCACTGGGGAGAGACCACCCACCGCCGCGCCATCACCGTCCCTGGCGTCGCATTTCGCGACGCAGTGCGGGCTACTTTCCTCGGAGCTACTTCATGATGACCAGAAAGACCGCGGCGCCGATCGTCGTGCCAACCCTCGCCGAGTCCGACGCCGAATACGCCAGCATCATCGAGCGCAGCAACGCTCTTAACGCGGAGGCGGCGGATCTAGGCCGCGAGCGAGCACAATTGAGACGTGATATCGCCGCGGATACGACGATCGACGTGTCGCCCGCTGTCGCAGAGCTGCTCGGCCAGGCTCCGTCGGCAAAGGCCGTCAGCCGCAAGCGGCTGGCCGAGGTAAACCAGCGTATTGGCCACATCGAAGAGGCGATCGCGGTGCTGCGCAAGTCGCAACAGGTCGCCGAGTCTCGCGCAGGTAACAACCTCTGCCGCACGGTCCGCCCCGAATACGGCAGGCGGGTCGCCGCGCTGTGTGCAGCGCTGGAGACGGTCGACGCCGCCCACCGCGATCTTGAAGATCTCAGGTTGGCTGTCGAGGCTGAGGGCGCCTCTTCCGGCTCGCTCGGAGCGGTTCCCTGGTTCCTCGGAGGCGCTCGCGATCCGCAGCGTCGCGTTGCGGAGTACGCGAAGATTGCGAAGGAGGCCGGCTATGCCGTTGCCTGAGCACGCTGATGGCGAACGTGACGGCACACGCACTTACCGTCGGAGCGTTACCCTCCTGGGCAGGACAACCAGTGAGAGCTTGTCGCCCTTGGCGATCGCCCGATCACTAAAGAAAAACTCTAAGCTCGGTGCGCGCGAACGCAAGATCGAGGAGGCTGAACGGCGTGTCGACCATTAGCGGTTATGCTGCCACGTTCGGTGACGAGGCCGTCATCGCCGGCTCGTTCCGAGAGCGGATACAGCGTGGCGCCTTTGCTAGGTCGATCCGCGAAAACGATATCGTCGCCCTGCTCAACCACGATAGCGGGAGGGTGCTTGGCCGCCAGTCAGCCGGCACCCTGAAGCTGCGCGAGGACAATATCGGCCTCTTCTTTTCGCTGGAGGTCGACGAGACCACGCCAGAAGGTCAAACGGCTGTTGGCACTGTCGGGCGCCAAGATGTGAAGGGCTGCTCCTTCGGCTTCCGGGTTCGCGCTGAGGCTTGGGACGACGGCGACACCCGACTGCCGCTGCGAACCCTCACAGACATCGACTGCCACGAGATAACGCTGACCGCCTTTCCAGCTTACGAATCCTCGTCGGCCATTGTCTCGAACCGAACGCAGTCCGGGCAAGCAGACCACAACGCTGCGGCAGCCCGCCGTCGCCGCGCCGAGACCGCCATGCGGTTGCGCGGCATCACCTGAAGGAAAACACCATGACCGAACCAGCACCCACCCCGGCTAAGCCTGAGCCCTTGACCATCGCCGAACGAGACGAGATCCATAAGCGCAAGAACGCGCTCGGCCTGCGCACCGGCAAGGTCAGGCGGCCGGGCACTTGGCATTTGGGACGATAGGTGGGCCAAAGAAAGGGGCAAGAGACCACCGGCCGTCTTGCCCCGTTTATCAACCGCCCATCCGCCAGATGACGTTGCTAATCTTGATGATCAGGGCAACGAGTCCGTAGGGAAGGCTCCGGATGCCCTGCGAATACGCCCAAAGGTGAGCGAGCACAGGACCAAACTTCTCCTTGGCGTTGGCAAAGCCATCGTCGAGGGCAATCAGCGCGTCGTCTCGGTGGTCGCGGCTGGTAGAAGCCCAGACGAGAAACCTTACGACCTTATGCGGCGAACTCGCCATGGTACTTCTCCTGACTCGGGAGAGCACCAAGTGCTTGTAGTTCAGCGGCCGATCTATCCAGAGCCTTCGCACCCGGTGTCTCAAGTCGAAACACTTTCTTCGAGCGGCCGCCTCGTACAGGCTCCGGATCCTTTATCGAAGAGGATACGAAGCCTCTGGCTTCGAGCTTTCCGAGCGCTAAATAGAGCTGCCCGATAGCTACATCTCTCTTCAAGGCCTGGCTCAGACTCGCTTGGAGTTTGGACCCCCAAGCTTCCGCTCCCAGGCTTTTGATTGCTGCAAGAACCCGCTGCTCGAACGAGCCAATTCTTAGCTCGTTTGCAGCGCTTGCAGAGGTCACCGAGCTAACCCCGGTGGCGAAACGGTTTTGTCCATATCATTGAGTCTCCTTGGTATTGCCGAGGTCACGCTCGGCGTTCGAGTCGTCTCGTTTTGAGCCGACAAGCGTATATATATAACACGTGTTCATGATTACAAGCCCTGCTCCGAGCTGGCCGACGGTAGGGGGGTGGTTCAGCCTCTCAGACCGTCACGCCTACAGACCGGTCCCGCCCAAGCGCACGTATGAGCCTTGCCCCCGTTCAACAGAAAATCGGAGAAGCCATAATGGCCACTCAGAAGCCGCCGGCGCACCTTCGGCCGGCCACCAAGCGCTGGTTCACTTCCGTCCTGGATGACTATGATCTCGAGGACCATCATATCCGGCTGCTCACGCTTGCTGCCGAGGCTTATGATCGTGGGCAGCAGGCGCGCGAGGTGGTCGACCGGGAGGGCATGACGTTCCTTGACCGCTTCGGGCAGCCCAAAGCCAGGGCGGAGATCAACATCGAACGCGACAGCCGCATCGGTTTTGCGCGGTTGCTCCGCGAGCTCGCACTCGACGTTGACCTGCCGGAAGAAGCGCCGCGCGCGCCGCGCACGGCGGATTACGGGACGAGACGCTGATGCCGATCAGATCCAAGCGAAACCGCCGGCGAGACACCCGTGCGGAGCTCGAGGCCTGGGGGATGTTTTTCGCGAGCGGGTGGGACTTCTTTGATGAGTTGCCCATCATCGGGGTCGAAACATCCAAGTGGGGCGTTCCCCATCCGGAGGTTGCGCGCGATGCCTGGCGCCGACTTGGCGCTGAATTCTTGCGTACCTGGGACGGCACTGTCTCGCAGTATGGGCATCATGCGCTGCGCGTATTTGGCGAGCCGCCCACGGAGAAACGCCGTGCCGGTTAGGCGCCGCGTCAACCGCCACTCCGTGGCCGCGGCAGACTTCGCCGTGACGCCGGAAATCCGCGTAGCCTTCGAAGCATATATCGCCAGCGATGAGCCGGCTGATGGGCCATGGCCAGAACATTGGGAAATTCACGACCGCCTGCTCGAGGCCGGCGCGCTTGAGCTACCGTGGGTGTCGCCGTGCTGCTGGCATCCGCGGGTGCGTGTGCGGTGGGAAGTATTGCCTGGCGCGGTGGCGGTGTGGCGGCGGTTGTACCGAACTAAGACTTAGCGAGTCCTAGCTCCACTAAGACCGCTCCAAGCGGCGCCAAAATGGCGGATGGTTCGTTGTGAACGTAGTGCGGGCCTCGATCTTCGATGCGTGGTGCTGGTTTGTCGTCCTCAAACCAATGCTGAAGGGTGCCGTCCTTGGCGCGTCTCTTGCCTTTCTCGAAAATGTCGCGGTAACGCCTCGGAGAGATTCCCTGGAAGTGCTCGAATAGGACTTTTCCATCCTGCGGCGAATTCATGCTGATGGCGTCGTAGTGAAGTTCCAGGGCCTTGCTCTTAGGATACGGCTCAATGAAGACGACTCGTTTGATCCCGGATGCTACGATGTGTTTTGCGCAGTTGTGACACGGGAACGTTGTACAGAACAAAACCGCATCAGACGTGGCTCGGCCTAACCGGGCAGCATCGGTAATGGCGTTCATCTCAGCGTGGGTCATCCTCCCGAACTCAGTGATGTCCATGACCAAGGCGTCGTCTATTACGTCGTGCTTGGAGACCTGCTCAAATAGTGCGTTGACGTCGGTCCCTTGCAGAAACCCAGCGACGTGAAGTTTCTCGACGATGTCGAATAGGATACGTCGCTTTTGGGTTGTGTTGGCGTCGTGGCCCTCGTCGAAATCTCGATGGGGTTGCAGTGCCTCGTCGGACCAATAGGTGCCGCCCCCCGCCTTTGGCACCTCGTTCGAACCGAGCGCGATAATCTCACCCTTCGAACTGAAGATAGCCGCGCCGACCTGACGCGCAGTGTCTAGTGATCGCAATGAAGCAGAGGCAGCCATGTAAGCTCCATACTCGTCTCGAGTCGGGCTGACCGAGTTTCGGCCAAAAAAAGCCTCAACGAACCGACGGATAGTCCTCTCCGCGCTGTTGTCTGTCCTTGCGTCGACGAAAACATCGCCGAGATGGAATATCTCAGCAACACGCTGGCCGTGCTGGATCTCACTCTCGTTCTGATCCCTCTCGACCAAGGACTCGGCGGCCGAGTCGCAGGCGCGCTGATCTAGGTGAGGGTTCCGTGCCGCTAGCTGGCGCGACAGGATTTTCACTCTGTCTTCCGCACCCACATTGACTGAAATCTGGACAAACTTTCGGCCGTAGACCTTGCGAAGGAGCTCTACTTCCTCTTTGCGCTTGAGTTGTCTGATTATGAAGGCATGACCCTCGAGCGGAAGATTAGCCAAGGAGTCGCTCTCCTCATCGCTATCAGAGTGCGGCCCGTCCAAGGCTTCGGAATTCTTTGATATGCGGCAGTCCCTGATGGCGAGAATTGCTAACGACGCCAAGGCCCTATCGTCGTCACACTTAGCTCTCACTGCATTGGCGTACTCGATCCTCGACTCGTAATGCCTCTTGGGATCTGGACTTTCGTCAACCGTCACATCGACCGCCACTTGATGCATAAGCTCGGTGACACGGATCGGAATCGGGGTGTACCCCACTCCCATCAGAGCTTCACTCAAGCGGGTCTCGATCATGGCCATATTCACGCCGATGGGACCGACCAACCCGAAGATCAGCTCCGGACGGCTGGTAAGCTCAAGATCATCCTGCGGCACTTTGTTCCCTGTATGTTCTTGCAACGGTGTGGCCGCTGGTTCATTAGTAATTTATTAACGATCGAAGGGGAGGATTACGCATGTCCGAAGGTCAGGCTGCCACCATGAAAAGCTCCGCAAACAGTCATTCGTCTCAACTGAAAAGCGGATTGGCAAGAGTGGTGAGGACTTTAGAGGCGAAACCCGATACGCTTAGAGGTCCCTTCAAGATTAATGTCACTCTCTCGAATAGCGGCAAGAAGTAACGGCTGTCAACGCGCGGGGTTCGCCCGCGATTATACGAGAATGACAAGCGCTTCACCCAATCGGGTTGGAGCGCTTTTTGTTGACCCTTTAGCTCCAGAAGATGACCCGCGTCCTCTCGGAGCGCGGGCCTAGTCGTAGTCACGTCGATGCATGGCTTCCTTTGTCGGCCGCCTTACTTCTTGGTGTCGCCGCGCCCCGGGTTCGGCACGTGCTCTTTCGTCGTGCTCTTGGGGTGCGCTTCGCCATACTTCGTAGTGACGTACTGGCCGGTCTTATTGGACCGGTGCTCAACGTGAGAGTGTTTGGAGCTCATTTGGGAGGAGCTTTCTGCGGGATTCACCCGCTGGCCCTATGCCCTACGTGGTGTCCGCAGAATCCCAATACGTTAACAAAAGTTAACGGTCAAGTAGCTCTCTTGCTATCGCAAGCGCAGCGCCAGCGAGCTAACACCTAAAATCGTCTTTGTCAACCGCTTTGGACAGCGTCGCTGTCGCTTCGCCATCACCCTAAAGGAAATCCCCAATGCCAAACCCCGACGCGCCAGCCGCGGCGCCGCTTCCGCGCGCCTATACCTCAACGCCGGTGTCGGTTCACCGCATTGCCCGCGACGGTGAGCGGGCCATCACCGTGACCGTCACGGGCCGCAGCGCCGATGCCGTCGTGGCGGAAAGCATCGCTCGAGGAGCGTTGCTGAATGACTGAGCCCAACTACGCACTGACCTATGTCGAGATCGACGTTGACTATTGCTCGCTGAGCTACGGCACCGGCCTGTGCACCGCGGCCATCGGCGTGACTGGCGATATCAAGTGCTTCAACACCCTGTCGACGTGCCAGGATCGCACCAACTTCACCAACGCCCCCGTGACGCTGCGCTTCGCAGTCGCGTCTGACTACCGCCCGCAGGACATCGAAGTCGTTGCCGCATCCATCGCAGGCATCGAGTACTCGCCGGCCGTGATCTCGCTTGGCGAAGACCTTGGCCAGCGCGCGTCGCTGCGTGTCGGCTTTGTCGACCATCGCTCGAGCGACACCGGCCCGGGTGGCGACAAGTATCTCGCTGACCGGGATTACGTGCCGTTCGAGCAGGGCACCTTCTGGGGCAAGTTCCGCACGCGGCAGAACTTCCTCCGCGGTCGCCCGCTGCGGTGGATCCAGGGACTCGTTGGCCAGGCCATCGAGGATATGGAGACCCGCCACTTCGTGATCGAAAGCTTCGATGGGCCGACGCTCGACGGTCGCTTCACGATCACCGCAAAGGATACGCTGAAGCTCGCAGATGGGGACCGCGCGCAGGCGCCCCTGCTCAGCAAGGGCTATCTGTCAGCCAACATCAACAATTCCGTAACGGCTGCCACCCTGGCGCCTGCTGGTATCGGCAATACCGACTATCCGGCGTCTGGCTACCTCAATATCGGCGGCAAGGAAATTGTGTCGTTCACTCGGTCGGGCGACGCTCTGACGATCACTCGTGCGCAGTTCAACACCGAAGCTGTGGCGCACAATTCTGGCGATCGCCTGCAGATTTGCCTACACTACAACGCCGAAGATCCAGCAAACGTTCTCGCCGACCTTTTCGAGAATTACGCTGGGATCGACGCTGCTTATATCCCGGCCGCTGACTGGTTGGTGGAAACTGAGGCGTTCTACCGCCGCGTTGTCACGGCACTCATCCCCGAGCCAACGCCTGTCAAGACGCTGGTTTCCGAGCTCATCCAGCAGTGCGGCCTCGCCATCTGGTGGGACGATGTGGGCGAGGAAATACGCCTGCAGGTGTTGCGTGCGATCTCAACCACGGCCGAGACCTTCGACGAGAGCAACACGGTCAAGAACACGCTGCAGTCTCGCGAGCAGCCCGGCAAGCGCATCAGCCAGGTGTGGTGCTACTTCGGCATCTTAAACCCGCTTAAGGGCGTCAGCGACCCGGACAACTTCCGTTCGGCAGCAATCCGGATCGACCTCGAGGCCGAGGAAGACTACGGCCAGCCGGCAATTAAGAAAATCTTCAGCCGCTGGATTCCGTTCGGCGGGCTGACGATTGCCGACCGCGTGACTGCTATCCAACTTGGCAGGTTTCGCACTGCGCCGCGGCACTTCACGTTCGAACTTTACCGGCGCGGCTCAGAGACACCGGTGCTCGGCGAAGGATGCCGCCTGTTCGGCATGCCGATGCAGGAAGACACTGGCGCGCTGGCAGACGTGCCGATCCAGATCACCCGGCTGAACCCGGATGTCGGGGTTTACCAGGTGGAAGCCGAAGAGCAGCTTTTTGTCGATCTCGACAATGAAGACCCGAACGTTCACCCGATCATCATCGACTCGAACACATATGACGTCGACCTTCGCGACCTGCACGACACCCTCTTCGGGACGCTAGACGACGGCGTGACGGTCAATGTCACGGTCAACGCAGGCGTCATCGTCGGGTCTACATCGACATCGACACCTGCCATGGATATCGGAACGTGGCCGACGCAGGCGGTTACCGGTAATCGCACTAGCGGCTCCCCGATCATCACCGGTCTAACGGTAGACACCGCAGACTGGGCGGCTGTCGGGCAGCGGGTATTCGGAACTGGCATACCAGCCGGCGCTAAAATCCTGACAGTCGACAGCACTACCCAGGTCACACTTGATGCCAACGCGTCTTCGGGCGCGGCCACCAGCACCGCGCTCACCGTTCACACGGTGGTACTCAACCTCGCTCTGCGCGGCCGCGTGCAGGGCAAGGGCGGGAATGGCGGCCAGGGGTCGACGTCGTTTGCTGGTGGATCGGACGGGTTCCCAGGGCTGGCAGGCGGCGTTGCGCTCTACTCTCGATATGGGATCAACGTCGACCTCACCACAGTCGGCGAAATCTTCGGCGGGGGCGGCGGGGGCGGCGGCTCGGCTGTCAATTACTCCTATCTCGGCAACGGTGGTGGTGGCGGCGGCGGCTCGCAGCCTGGCAGTGGCGGTGCAGCCGGCGGAAACACTGGCGGTCTGGGCAGGGAGCAACCGGGCGCGGCTGGTACAACCGACGCAGGGGGCCAGGGTGGGCACAACTCGGCTATCAATCCTGCCTTCATTGCGTGGGACGGCGGCGACGGCGGAGGCCCAGGCTTGGCGGGATCGGTCGGCGGAACCTATGGCGGCGGCTACAGCGGCGGGGCCGGTGGCGCCGCAGGCGGGGCCGTGGATGGTGTGAGCTACCTAGACAAGACCGGCACAGGTGACATTCGCGGAACGGAAACGAACTGATGCACCTTGTGATCTGGTCTTCGTTCCGTTCGGGCTCGCACATGCTTCGGTCGATGCTTGCGGGTGATCCCCGCGTGGTCGACACTGGCGAGTATCTCGATCCGGAGGGGCGCCTCGCTGCGTTCTTGTCGGATCAAGCTGCGCAGCATCCCGGCAAGATCATCCTCAGCAACCCGAAGTGGGGGCTGGGGATAGTGCCAATCGGGATGCGAGCCCGCGTCCTCGAACGGGCGGGAGCCAAAGTGATTGTGCTGCACCGGCGCGATCTACTCGCGCAGCAGGCATCATGGGCCCTTGCTGGGAAGACGGGATGCTTTCGAGGTGATCCAGCGCCATCGGGCACCACAGTGACGCTAGACCGCGATTCTGCCGGCGGCGGCATGTTTGACCACGCCCTGCAGCTCGAGCAACTGCGCTTGGCCCTGGCGCCCCTGCCCCACGTCGAGATCGCTTACGAAGACATCTCTGTCCCCACGGTCAAAACGGCGCTCGCGGCTCTAGGTCTCGACATCTCAGTCGGCGAACCAACCACGACCAAGAGCGCACCGCGCCTAGCCGACTACGTGACCAATCTCCCGGAGCTTACATAATGGCACTTGCACACGTCACGTCCATCACGTCCGGCTAACGCCGCCTCCCGCCACATGTGAGCGTCCGAATCCTTTTCCTGGAGGAGCGGCGGACCTGCAGCCGACGTCGTGCCCCAGACGTCGGCTGCTACACCTCTGCCCCCGGATGAGGAGGGGTGTCCTCTGTGGCAGACTGTCGCGCGACTCAAAACTACGACAGAAAAAGTCAAGTTGGTTTTCGTCAATACCTTACAATTTGCGCATTCTAGGGGTATTGGTGGTTCGTTGACAAAAGCGAGGGGCCCCGCTTTCGCGAGGCCCCTGCTTAGTCAGCGAGACTGCGAGGGATATCCACGACAGTGCTCACGGACGTACTCAGTACGTCCATTTCGGACGCGCACGTAGTTGCATACGTGAACGCCCTTGGGCAGGGAACATGAAATGGTCATGTCCTTGTCTCCCTAAGCTGGCGGCGACTTTGCCCGCCGCCCTGGCCTCGACGCACCTTACGCCGCCGGTTTCAGCGTTCGCGTGTGTCGATGGTCAGGTGGAGATCTGCCCTGCGCTCGTTATATCCGATCTGCCGGGAAAACTCTCCGCACACGCCGAGTTTTCCCCACTGTGCAGCAAAGTTTTTCAGCCAGTTGGAGCCAATTTAGAATGAGCTTCCGATTCTAGCCTTCAGACCCACGGGTTGATGGAAAGCCATTCTAGGTAACGGCCGACGTAATTAAGACTCTGTTAACTCTTTGTTCGGGGGTTGTTCCTGCTATCGCCCTAGGCATGGGCGAATCGGCCGGCTTCGTCAAATGCGACTCGGCCTTTTCGAGCCCCCGTGCCTTGTTCTCTTTTTGTTCTCATGCCATGTTTCCAGTAGGAGACCAACATGCAGATGCAAACCGCCGCCAAGCTGACCGTCTACGCCACGAAGTTTCCGCGACTGTCCGCGCTCGAGCTCGCGAAGCTCACCGGCGAGCGCCCTGCTAGCGTTCGTGAGGTCGTGGCCCATATGGGACGCCGATGATGCGCACGCCGCGGGATTTCTCCGACGCTGGCGTGATCTTGAGGGTGCTTTGCCGCTGCGGGCATGAGAAGCAGGTCGACCCGCTCGACATAGCCTTCACGCACGGTGAAGACTTCGACTTGGCTGGTGGGCACTTGGCGCTGTCGAGCGACATGCGCTGCGAGGCGTGTGGCGATCGGCCTGTTATCGCGTTCGGTGAGGCTGAGGCGGTCAGGAAGAGAGCCTGACCGGGCCGGGAGGACAGAATGTACCGACAACCCCTCACCACGCCCGGCAAGGCGCCGGAACCTAAAGCCCAGAAGACCAAGCTGATCGTGCTGCTCGCCTTCGATCGCGGCGAGGACGGCGAGCTACTCCCTGCATTTGAGCCGCGCGAGATGCCCGACGAGCGGCGTGCGGTGCAGACTGCCCGCGAAATGGCTACACGGCATCCCGGCGTCATCACCTGGTCACGTGACGCTGACCTGAAGGCCGGCGAGTTCGGGCCGCCGGTGGTGCTGTTTCAGGCTGGGGACGTGCCCGAGCTCGAGTGATAATCCCGGTCGAACCTTGCGCGAGTAGCAGTTCAGTTAACGGTGAGCTTCCCATAAGCCCAGCGGCCGAGTGGTTTATGCGTGAGGTGTGAGATGAACACGATCGACACTAACATCTTACCCGTCGGCATCGTCGCGCAGTTGAGCGTCTCGGCCATGCCGACACGCGTACTAAACGGCAGGCTACTCCAAGTGGCTTCGTCAACTTCCACGGTCGGTTCGCCGTTGACGAACCCGACGCCATATACAATCCCAGCCTCGGTAGCAGCCTGCCAACGCGAGATGCATGACTCATCTTGTCCGAACGCCATGGTCGCAAACGCAATCACAAATAATATCGCAATGACAGATCGCATCCTTGCCTCCCCTGCTCATTGGAGCATAGAGCGCAAGGCCTCAGTAAACGCAATGTCATTCTTGACGCACAAGCACCAGAACAATACATGCGAATTCGACTTAGGCTTATCCCCGCAATTAAATGCGAATTCGCCTGAGGTTTGACTATTATCAATCAGCCTGTTCACTAGATCGGTGAAAACCAACAGGAGATTGACGATTGTTCTCTCAGGAATACTGCCTTCTAGAAAAAGTTCGAGTACCTGCATACGATGCGCCCGGCGTAGTAGTTGGTACAGCTGAGCCGGATCGCCGCCCACCAAAGGACGGCGAGGAACGGATCGGTTACCGGTACTTGGTTGAAATCCACCTGCCGCCGAAGATTCGTTGGATGTATGCCGAGGAACTGGAACCGGCAGATGACGACGGTTTCCCCGACAACATGGTGCCGGCGAACACGCCCTAGCCTATGAAGTCGTCTGGCGAAGTCGGACACCCGGCCCGCCAGACACCATCTCGCCGTCGGCCATGAACGCCACGCCCGCGGCCTCGAGCGCGCTGCGGATTGCTGTGACGGTCTCGTCGCGCCCGCCCAGATCCCCATCGGAAGACTCCAACCGCTTTATGGTTGGTGCAGACACGCCCGAACGATCGGCCAGGTCGGACTGTGACCAACCAAGCAACGCCCTTGCTGCCTTGATCTGACGAACTGATACTTTTGGTATTGACATTCGACGCTCCTGAACTGATACTTTTGGTATCACGACTCGCCAGAGTCGGCAACCGAGGAGGCCTCAAATGCTTAACGACACCATCGCCCTGAATGCCAAGGTCCGCCACATCGACGGTGGACGGACCGGCACTGTCATCGGCCACGCCAAGGGCGCCAAGTGTTGGCTGCACCTCGTCGAGACCAAGGCCGGACGCGCGAAGATCCAGTTGTGGCTGGGCCGCGGCGTGCTGGTGGAAGTGGCCGCATAGCAGTCTGCGATCGGCTTGAAGCAGCAAAGGGCGCCGTTGGCGTCCTTTCGTTATTGGGGCAGATGAGATCGCATATTGCGCGACTCTTTCTGACGTAAGCATATCATCGCTTTCACGGAGATCGCGAATGCGAGCTGCGAACGACAACGTCGCACTACCGTCGCCATTGCCATACGGGGTCGCGCCGCGCGGACTAACAAGGGCTGCCGCAGCTGCGTGGATCGCCGTCGGCCCCACTCTGTTCGACGAGATGGTCAAGGACGGCCGCATGCCGGCACCGCGCCTGGCCAACTCCCGCCTGCTCTGGGATCGGTACGAGGTCGATGAGGCTTTCGACGCCCTCCCTCGCAAAGCCTCAGCAAATCCCTGGGATGAGTGATGGCCTTCCGGTGCAAGCTAGCGGATGGCAGCGGGTTCATAGAACTCAACCGAATTACCCAAGACGTCGATCGTCACGGCAACGTTCGGCTATACGTCCGCATGCCTGGAAAGCCAAAGGTGAGGTTGCTCGAGCCCATTGGAACTGAGGCTTTTCTTGCCGAGTACCGTCGGGCCGTGGCTGGTACCGTCCCCGCCAAAGACCCGAAGAAGCGTCTCGCACACGTGGGGGACGCCACCCTCGCGTGGCTCATCCGTGAGTACTACACAAGCGCCGAGTTTAAGGCGCTGACGCCCCGCACCCAGCGCGTTAGGCGGCTAATACTTCAACGCGTCATTGATCGAGACGGAGAAAAGCCGTTCGCCTTGCTGGAGCCGCGGCACCTTCGGAAGCGGCGCGACGAGATCAGCGAAACGCCTGAAGCGGCAAATGGCATGCTGAAGGCCATGCGGCAGGTATATCGCTTCGGAATCGACTTTGACCACGTCAAGGATAATCCGGCCGCCAAGGTGCCGTACCTCGAACGTACCGGTGACGGCTTCTATGCCTGGAGCGAGGAGGACATCGAGAAGTTCGAGGCCAGGCATCCGATTGGCACCATGCCGCGCCTGGCGCTGGCTCTCATGCTGTACCTTTCTCAACGACGCAGCGACGCGGTGCTGTTTGGGCCGGCCCACGTGTCGGGCGGGTGGATAAGGTTCGCACAACAAAAGAACATTCGACGCAAAAAGATCGAGCTCGGGTTGCCTATCGTCCCCGAGTTGCAAGCCATCATCGACGCGACGCCGACCAGCGGGCCGACATTTCTGGTGACTGAGTTCGGCAAGCCATTCACCGCGAACGGTTTTGGCAACTGGTTCAGAAAGCGGTGCGACGACGCCGGGCTGCCTTACTGCACCGCCCACGGGCTTCGGAAAGCTGGCGCGCGACGCTTGGGTGAGGCCGGAAAATCGGAACTGGAGATCCGCGCCGTCACCGGTCACACAACCTCGAGACAGGTGGACGTCTACACCAAATCCACCCGACAGGAGATTCTGGCCGCTCAAGCTCTCGGCGTCCAAATTGTCCCACCCTCAGCGCGCCGAGCGCCGAGTGGGACAAAGACTGCCCGCAACCGACTGAAAACAAAGGAGAGTAAGAAAGGAATGGTGCCCGGGACCGGAATCGAACCAGTGACACGCGGATTTTCAATCCGCTGCTCTACCAACTGAGCTACCCGGGCAACCGTGGCGCCCGAGGGCGCTAAGTCGGGCGGTTTATAGGGGGCATTGCCGGGGTGCGCAAGCGGGTTTTGCCATCTTGTTGCCTGTGGAAAATCCGCCCCGCAAACCGGGCGCCGGAGCACCGTCCTGAGCGTGGTTTTCGTGCCATTGTTGTGGCCTCGCGGCGGCCCCACGGGCTAGTCTGCCGCCGATCCAGCATGCGGAGGCAAAATGCTTGAGGATATCAGGGGCAAGCGCGCCCTCATCACCGGCTCATCCACCGGCATCGGCGCCGCCGTGGCCAAGGAACTGGCGCGACTCGGTGCCAGCGTTGCCGTACACGGCAACAAGAATGCCGCCGCTGCCGAGTCGGTCGCCCAGGAGATTCGCGCTGTGGGCGGCACCGCCGTGGTGGTGCTCGGCGATGTCAGCAATTCTGCTTCGGCAGCGCAGATCGTCGCCGATGCAGTGGCGGGGCTCGGCGGGCTCGATATCCTCATCAACAATGCCGGCGCCATCCTTGACCGCGTCACCAACGCCGCCTTCGACGACACGGCCTACGACAACGTCTACAACCTCAATGTCCGCTCGGTGCTGGCGGTGACCAAGGCGGCCTATCCGCATTTGAAAGCCGCCGGCGGTGGCTCGATCATCAACACCGGCTCGGTGGCCGGCCGCTTCGGCGGTTTCGGTGGTTCGGCCGTCTACGCCTCGGCCAAAGCCGCGGTGCATTCGATCACCCGCAACGCCGCCCGCGAATTCGCTCCCGACCACATCCGCGTCAACGTTGTCGCCCCGGGCTTCATCATCACTCCGTTCCACGACAAGACCCCGCAATCGGTCAAGGACAGCGCCGCCGCCCAGATCCCGATGCAGCGGCTCGGCACGGCCGAGGATTGCGTCGGGGCGTACGTGTTTTTGGCGTCCGATTCGATGTCCGGCTACATCACCGGGCAGATCATCGATGTGAATGGCGGGCAGTTGATGCCGTGAGGGGGGAGGGAGAACCTCGTTCCCTCATTCCCCACCGGCCGTCATCGCGACGAAGGTCGGGACCCACTGCTCCAACGGTTGGGATGGCACTAACCCAACCGGTCTTTCACGGCAGGGTCGGAGACGACTGATAACACGGAGAAATATGAGCACTGGGTCCCGGCCTTCGCCGGGATGACGGCCGGTGCGAGGGGCGAGTCGCGGAGCAACTCCCGCTACTCCTCGTCCTCCGCCTCATCGATCTTTGGCACCCCGTCCTCCTCATCCACCTCAACCGGCTCCGCCGGAATCACATAGCTGCCGCTGAGCCAGCGATTGAGGTCGATGTCCGAGCAGCGGCCGGAGCAGAAGGGGTGGAATTGCTGGCTCGATGGCTTGCCGCAGATCGGGCAGGGCCGGGTCGGCTTGAGTTTGATAATTTCGGCAGTCATCTCTTGATGATCTCAGCAGTCATCTCTTGATGATCTCAGCGGTCATCTCAAACCGCCGTCAAACTCGACTGGTTGAGCCAGTTGAAATGCACCGGGTAGCCTTCGCCGGCCAATAGCCCCACCGTCTCGTTGAGCGGCAGCCCGACCACGGCGGTGTAGGAACCCTGCAGCTTCAGGACGAACGCTCCGGCAATCCCCTGGATGGCGTAGCCGCCGGCCTTGTCGCGCCATTCGGCGCTGGCGAGGTAGCTTTCGATTTCTCGCGCCGAGAGCCGCTTGAAGCGGATGCGGGTTTCGACCAGGCGTTTGCGCATCTGGCCCGACGGCGTCAGCATGGTGACGGCGGTGAACACCCGGTGCGAGCGGCCCGAGAGGACGCGCAGGCACTCCGACGCTTCTTCCATCGTCTCGGCCTTGGGCAGGATCCGCCGGCCGACGGCCACCACCGTATCGGCCGCCAGCACCAGGGCGTTGCCGGCGATCCCGGTGGTCTTGGCCTTGTGCTGCGCGGTGATCGCCTTCTGGTCGGCGAGGCGCTGCGCCAGTTTGCGCGGCAGCTCGCCCTTTTCCGGCGTTTCGTCGATATGCGCCGGCACCAGATGTTCCGGCTCGATGCCGATCTGGTTCAACAGCGCCAGGCGCCGCGGCGAGGCGGACGCGAGGATAAGCTCGGGACGGCTGGCCATTCGGTGCCCTATTTGACGCGGTAGGTGATCCAGCTCTTGGCCAGATCGTCAGGTGTCATTTCGCACAACACCTCATCGCCCGCCAAGGCACGAATGCGATTCTTCCGCATGCGGCCGGCAGTATGGGCGATGATCTCATGCTCCATCGGCAGCGCGGCAGCTTGCTGCCGCACGTCCGGACCTTACCTGAACCGGTAGTTGATCCGGCCCTTGGTCAGGTCATAGGGGGTCATTTCGACCAGCACCTTGTCGCCCGCCAGCACACGGATGCGGTTCTTGCGCAGCCGGCCCGCCGTATGGGCGATGATCTCGTGCTCGTTCTCCAGCTTCACGCGAAAAGTCGCATTCGGCAGCAGTTCCGTGATCACGCCCGGAAATTCGAGCACTTCTTCCTTAGCCATTCTCTCTCCTGAGACGGCCCCGCGAAACACGTTACTGACAATGTCGGGGGCTTGAATTGGGCGCCACCTATACTGGATGTCGCCCCGTTTGTGAACCACCCGCCTGCGCGGGCCAAACACATATGGTGCGGGCGTGCCACATTTGCAAAGCCGGGCGGGTGGACGGGGCCGACTGCTGGCAGACGGCCCCTCCCATCCTCCCCATAAAGGGGGAGGTGCCTGCCGGTAGATTTGGCACCATCGAAGACAGAGCCTCGACTCTGCACCTCCCCCTTTATGGGGGAGGCCGGGAGGGGGCCGTCTCTATCAGTAAACCTCACCCCGCCTTGACCGGCGCCGCCACCAGCTTCTCCAGCCGCTCCCGCACCCGCTGCTGCAGCGTATCGCGCAAAGTCCGGTACGCACTCAGCACCGCCTCGCGGTTGCCTTCGGTTTCCGTCGGGTCGGGCATCGGCCAGTGCTCGATCGCCCCCATCTCGAGCCCGCGCCGCTCCACCGCCTCGGGTGCATCGTTCGACAGCGTAATCACCAGGTCGAAATGGTTGGCCACCAGCTCGTCCATGGTGTGCGGGGTGTGGACGCTCATGTCGATGCCGATCTCTTCCATCACCTCGTGCACGAAGCCATCGGCCTTGCCCGAGCGCACCCCGGCCGAGCGGACGATCAGTCTGCCCGGGAAGAACCGGCGGGCCAAAGCCGCGGCGATCGGCGAGCGCACCGAGTTCATCGAGCAGACGAACAGCACCGTCGGCAGGGTCGACTCGCGCTCGTCGATCCGGCTGGCGAACGGCTGCACCGCGCAGATCAGCGTGAACAGCCGGCGCGCCGTGTTGAGATCCATCTCCAGCTTGTTGTCGAGCCGGGTGCGGAGCAGCTCCGCTGCCTCGTTGTGGAGCCCGCGTCGCGCCATGTCGACGGTTTCGATCTGGTAGGTCGAGCCGGTCTTGATCGCGTCGTAATAGCTTTCGCGGATGCGGAAATAATCGCGGATCAGCCGCCGGAACGGGGTGAGCGACAGGTAATGCGCGGCGATCGGCTCATAGGTGTCGGGGTTGCGCACATCGAGCACGATGTAATTGCCGATGATCGAGATGTGCAGCGCATAGGGTCCGGTCGCCTGCACCCGCGCCGGGGCGAAGACGTTTTCCTCGACCAGGTCATAGATGGCGATGCGCCACTCATGCACCTCGTCGGGGTCGACCGACGTGATGGTGTTGGGGTCGAGCGTGACGGCGACGATGCGATCGCTTTTGGGATCGAACTGTCGCGGCGTCAGCGCCATCTAGCGATTGAGCCTGATGGCAATCGAGCGCTCATGCGCCCCGAGCCCCTCGGTGGTGGCGAGCGTCCGGGCGGCCGGCGCCAGTTCCGCCAGCGAGGCCGGGTCGCACCCGAGTACCGAAGTCCGTTTCATGAAATCGAGCACCCCCAGGCCGGACGCGTAGCGCGCCGAGCGCGCGGTCGGCAGCACATGGTTCGAACCGCCCACATAATCGCCGATCGCCTCGGGCGTGTGATGCCCGAGAAAGATGGCACCAGCATTGCGGATTTTGGGGAGCAGCGCCTGCGGATCATCGATCGCCAGCTCCACATGCTCGGACGCGATGCGGTTGGCGAGCTCCACCGCTTCCGCCATCGAGGCGACGGTGATGATGGCGCCGAACTCTTCCCAGCCGGCGCGGGTGATCTCGGCGCGCTCCAACTGCTCGATCTGCCGCCACACCTCGTCTTCCACGAGGTCGGCGAGTTTTGCGTCGGTGGTGACGAGGATCGATTGCGCCCCGCCGCCATGCTCGGCCTGCGCCAGCATATCGGCCGCCACCCAGGCCGGGTTGGCCGAGGAATCGGCGATCACCAGCACTTCCGACGGCCCGGCGATCATGTCGATGCCGACCGTGCCGAACACCTGGCGCTTGGCTGCCGCGACATAGGCATTGCCCGGCCCGACGATCTTCGACACCGGCGCGATGGTCGCGGTACCATAGGCCAGCGCCCCGACCGCCTGTGCCCCGCCGATCCGGTAGATCTCGGTCACCCCGGCGATCTTCGCCGCGGCAAGCACCGCGTCGTTCGCTTCGCCGCCCGGCATCGGCACCACCATGGCGATGCGGCTGGCGCCGGCGACCTTGGCCGGCACGGCGTTCATCAGCACCGAAGAGGGGTAGGCCGCGGTGCCGCCCGGTACGTAAATGCCCACCGCTTCCACCGGCGTCCAGAGCGTTCCCAGCGTCACCCCGAGGTGATCCTGGTAGACATGGTCGAGCGGCTTCTGTTTTTCGTGGTGGGCCCGGATGCGCTCATGCGCCACCGTCAGCGCCGACAGCACGTCCGAAGAAACCCGCGCACTCGCTGCAGCGATTTCCTCGTCCGTCACCCGCAGCTGCCAGTTGGCCTGTGCCGGCTTGTCGAAGCGCTCGGTGTACTCGATCACCGCGGCGTCGCCGCGCGCCTTGACGTCGGCGAGGATCGCCGCCACCGCGTTGCCCACCTCATCCGAGGCTTCGCGCTTCGAGTTCAGCAGCGTTTCAAAGGCAGCGGCAAAGCCGGCATCCCGGCTGTCGAGAATAGATGGCATTACGGCGCATGCTCGGGTTTGACTTTCGCCGCCCAGGCGGCGCCCAGATCCTGCAGCCGCGCTTCGAGCACTTCGACTTCGAGCCGCACCGTGCCGCCGCCGGCAAAGGCGAGGTCCACCCAGCCGCTCGGCGCGGCGTTCTCGGTGAAGCGGATAGTCAAGAGTTCCAGCGCGCCCTCGAGCGAATTGGTGTCGATCCCCGCCACCTTCACCCCGGTCACCCGGTCGAAATGCAGCGCGGCGCGCTTCCGCACGCCGGCCTTGGCGTTACTGCCATCTTCCCAGGCATAGCGGTTCATCAGCAGCGCAAAGCGCTGGTCGGCCTTGGCGTAGCCCATATCGCCGACACGCACGATGGCATCCTGCGTGGTCGCCGAAATCACGTCGAGGTCTTCGCTATCAAGCGCCAGAAGCTTGAGATCGGTCATATTTGTGAGGGTCCGGGAAACGGTGGAATTGACCAGCAAGTGGGGGCCCGAAACACGATCTACAAGCTAAGCGCCGGGGGAGCAATCGCTAAGGCAGCAAGCCACCGACGGCGCCGTGATCCTCCCCCGCGTGGCGGGGGAGGGGGACCAGCGAAGCTGGTGGAGGGGGCGGCCAGACTCTCAG
>Ga0209902_100305_pt1 | contig 64760 bp, 63 predicted proteins | sample FECB27metaG_FD_188304 | JGI IMG/M metagenome (GOLD analysis project Ga0209902, IMG submission 188304) | Cyanobacterial communities from the Joint Genome Institute, California, USA - FECB-27 (SPAdes) (version 2) | ecosystem: Environmental > Aquatic > Thermal springs > Hot (42-90C) > Microbial mats...
ATCCGTTCGATGGCGAAGAAGGTCTTGCCGGTATTGGTGGGCCCAAGGATCGCCTTGAGCGAGGAGGCGGAAGCGGGAGTCATCGCGCCCTATTTAGGTGATCGAAAGCCAACAAACGAGTGTCTCGTCGCGGAACAAATAAGCGAGGTCGCTGGCGCCGGCATTAACCATTGGTACGAACGGAGAACAAACCGGAAAGGAATCGGTTGCGACTCGGAAATCCGTGTTTGTTCACTACAGCATATGGTGGGTGGCTTGGTCCGCGACCCGCTAGCGCCACGGCTTTCCTGTGGCATCCGGCGCAATCCCCGGAAATCGCGTTCAGGAAGGTTTCGAAGCGGTTAATTGCGGGTGGTTTGGGGCTCGAATCGGGCAAGTGTGAACGAGGCGTAAAGCCTTCACTCGCAAAGATTTTTGTGGCCTTCATGCCTTAGGTGCCTGAACAATGGCTGCTCACGCCGCCGCGTTGGCAAAATAGCCGTTGACCGTCCCGGAATGACACGCGGATTTTGGTAACACCCGGTTAACCATGATTTCCGCCGCCCGGCCGGCAGCCCCGCTTGGAGGCATGCCGGCACGAGGGACCACGGGTCTGTTGCCGGTGGTCCGGGGCGCGGAAGTCGGGGCAGCGGCCCCGGGGTTTTAGCACTCGGCGACGAGCGGGACCCAGTTGGACTGGATCGGCGTGCCGGCGACGACGACACGGTATTCGGCGTCGACCGGATTGTTGATCACGAGGTTCTGCGTGTAGCTGCCCATGACGATGCCGTTGGCACCCTTCACGGTGGTGACAGCGTAAGGACCGCCGACGGCGCCGCCCTTCTTCACCAGCAGAATGTTGATCGTGCCGGGCTTGTTGGTTTCGACCCAGGCGGTGAGCTTGCCATTGCCCGGGCAGATATTGTTGGGCGGCGGGATGATGCCGAGCTGGATGCTGGTCGGTACGAGCTTGCCCGGACCGGGAGTGGCGATCTTCAGGTCGAGGGCACTGGCGGCGCCAGCGAGCGCGACCGTAGTGGCGAGAGCGGCGATGCCGAGTTTCACGATGGTCATCAATTCCTCCTTGGCGCGAGCCTTGGAGGAGAAAATGCCGTCGCGCGCTTGAACGCGTGCTGAGGCAAGGGTTTAGCTGACGTTCATCGCCAGAGCATTTCACCGTTCGTTGAATCGGTGAATGCTCTACGTCTTTGATGTGGTCGCGCTTTCGAGGTGGAAAAGTCTGCAACTTTTCCTGAAAGCGCTCCGCGGACGGTGTGGCTACTCGGCGAGCTCGGTCAGCACCACTGAGAGGTCACCGGCTTCGGTGGTCACCAGCGCCCGGTAGGGGATGTAGTAGCCAGCTGCCTTGAGCGGCGCGTACCAGACGAGGATGCGCTCGTTCCTGGCGAGATAGGTGGTGATCTCGTTGTTGGTATAGTGCCCGGAGATCGGGGTGTAATGCATCGAGCACAGCACCAGCGGCCCCTGGTAGCCGGTGCGCTTGCTCGTCGCGGTATCGTCCTTGACGTATTTGAGGCTCAGATTGAAGCGCTCGACACCGGTGAAGATCGGCATCTGCCGGTTGCACAGCTGCTGGTCGAGCGCGGCGCCCTTGAGGACGAACGGCGCCAGCATGTCGTTGGCGGTGGTGAGGTGCTTCCGCTCGATTGCCACGCGATCGATATTGTTGACGATCGGCGGAGCCACCTTGAACGTGTCCACGGTGCCGCCGGAATAGGTGACGGCCGCGGTAAAATCCTCGCCGCCGGCGCGGGTCAGGATGTCGAACGTCTGGGCCCTCAGGCCCTTGTCCGTGGAGGTCCCGGTCGAAGTGGCCTTGGCGGTGCCGCTTGCCACCAGCTGCGCCAGCCCGGTGATCTTGGCGTCGAGCACCAGCGAATAGGCCGAGCCGTTATCGGTCAGATTGATGCGGACATTGGCGATGTGGGTACCGCCCATGGTCACCATGTACTCGGCGCGCGCCTTGACCTCGGCTGCGGCGGCGGGCAGGGCCAGCAGCGCCAGCCCCAAACTGGCAAGTCGTGCGGCCAATCGCATCGTCTGGCGGAAACCGGCGTTCAACACGGGAACGGACCTCTGGCGGCGTCGCCAAGCGGCGACGCGACGTCACCAGGCAGCGAATCAATATTGCTGCCAAAATGCCGAGCGAGGCTCGGGCTGGCAAGGCATTCGGCGTTCACAAGCTTGACGGGAGGGGCTCAGTTCTCTATGGGAGCGTCCGCAATCAAGAACAGACTCCAGCCCGTTGCGAGGGGATAGTCCCCCGCCGAGGGCCTTTTGACAGGATACTCCAATGGCTCGCCGCTGCGAACTCACCGGTAAGGGCGTGATGACCGGGAACAAGGTGAGCCATGCGCTCAACCGTACCCGTCGCCGCTTCCTCCCCAACCTCCTCAACGTCTCGCTGCTGTCCGATACACTCGGTCGCACGGTCAAACTCCGGATTTCGGCGAACGCGCTGCGCACCGTCGAGCACCGTGGTGGCCTCGATGCGTTCCTGCTCAAGGCAGACGATGCCGAGCTGTCGCCCGTGGCGCTGGCCGTCAAGAAGGAAGTCCGCGCCGCTCTCGCGACCGCGTAAGACACCTTCGAGTTAAGTTTCGGCCGCGCGCTCCTCACCAGGAACGCGCGGTTTCGTTTTCCGCCCCGGTCTGATGCCGGCCAGCGGCTACATAGAGGTGCAGGATATGCTCGCTCGCTTTGTCGCGGCCGTTGCCGCCATGGTCGTGGTCGTCACCGCGTCCAACATTCTCGTGCTCTACCCGGTTGAGGCCCAACTTGGTCCGATCAACCTCAAGGATCTCCTCACCTGGGGCGCCTTCACCTATCCGTTTGCCTTCCTCATCACCGACCTTACCAACCGCTATGACGGCGCCGCCCGTGCGCGCCTCGTGGTGCTGTTCGGCTTTGTCGTTGCGGTGGCGCTGTCGTTCTACCTGAGCTTCAATCCGCTGCCGTGGAACCTGGGGGGCTCGCCCGCCACCACGGCGCGCATCGCCACTGCATCGGTGACGGCCTTCCTCATCGGGCAGTTACTCGACATCTCGGTGTTCTCGCGCCTGAGGGCCAGCAAGAACTGGTTCCTGCCGCCACTGGTGGGCTCGCTTCTCGGCTCACTGCTCGATACGGCGATCTTCTTTTCCATCGCCTTCGCGCCGACCTTCGGCTTCGTCGACGGCCTCTATGGCGCGCAGGACGGTTCGCTCGGTTTCCCGGCGCCGTTCCTCAGCCTAGGGCCCGAGGTGCCGCTGTGGTTCTCGCTGGCCACAGGCGACTTCCTGGTGAAGTTCCTCGCGGCGCTGCTGCTGCTGGCGCCGTACCGCATGCTGATGGGGAAGCTGATGCCGCTGCCGCCGCTGAAGGCGGCGGCGTAGCTAGTCAGGGAATCGGCTCAGGTGTTCGTGGACGATCCACCAGCGGTCGCCCACGCGCTTCAGCACCGTGGTGCCGCGGCCGGAGCCCGAGACCAGCTTGCCGTCGGCCAGGGCCTCCCAGTTGAAGCGGTAGAGGCAGGCCGCGGCGCCATCGCCCTCGGCGATCCACTCGAGCTGGTCTAGCCAGTAGCGCTCGCTCGGCCCCATCACCTCCCAGGTCGCCTCGAACGCCGCACGAATGGCGGCGATGCCGCTATGGGTGCCGTTGGAGAACCAGAACGTCGCGTCAGGCGCGATGAGCGCGGTCAGGAGGTCGAAGTCCTGGTGGTTGATGCGGTCGGTATAGGCGGCGATGACGTCGCGGGCGGTCACGACGAGGCGGCCTTCTTGGGCCGTCCGCCCTTAGCACCATTGGCGCGGGCCGCCGCCGCCTTGGCGGGCGAGGTGGCTCGACCCGCGAGGCTGGCCATATATTTCTTCGTGCCGAAGATGCCAGAAACCAGGCCGGGCACCGTGAAGTCGAGGTCCAGTCTCTCCCAGCGCAGCGCGTAGCCGTCACCCCAAACTTCTATCTCGGCTCGCTCGTCATCCGTCGCATCGGCGAGGCCCTGTGCCAAGTCTGCCGGGAAGATAAAGGTGCTGCCGTTCGTGAGGTCGATGATGATCCGGCGCGTTGCGATGTCGTAGCGCGCCGATGCTGCCAGCGGAACCGACGCCATATAGTCGCGGCCGCGCTGCTCCGCTGCATCGATCTCGGTGTCAGTGATTTCAGATTTGGCGGTCCGGGCCATGCAAACGCCTCCAGTGTTCCAGCAACTCCGCTTGCGCCTCCTGAATTGCCTTGAGAGCCCGTCGCTTTTCAGACGCCTTCATACCGACGTCCAGAGCACTTCGGGCAGGCCGTCTGCGCCAACGAGAACAACATTTGCCTGCCCGTCGCCACGCACATGGACGTGTGCAGGCTAATGGTCATCAACGAATATGATGATCTTGAGCCCATGGGCCCGCAGCACGACGATCACACCCTTCACAATAACCCAACGCGTTGGGTTATTCCAGCCTCACTCCGGCAGGCTGAACTCCAGCAGCAGGTTGCGTTCCCAGTCGTTGAAGTTGTTGTCCGAGATCAGCGTGATGCGGGGGGTGCCGTCGGGGGCGGTATGGACGGCGAGGGCTTCCATGTTGTCGATGTCGCCGCCGGCGGCATGCAGCAGTTGCTCGCCCTTCATATGGGCGCCGGCTTTCACTTCGGCGGCCGGAATACGGACCAGCCGCATCTGGAAGGCGAGCAGCGCGATGCCGCGCTCCAGCACCAGCAGGTCGCCGTTCGGCATGAAGGCGCAGTCGGTGGGATTGGTGCCGTCGCCCGAGATGTAACTCAGCGGCCCCTTGTCGTTCTGGCCGAGCAGGTAAGCCGAGTGCTGGCCATCATCGTCGATGATGCCTTCGGTCAGCAGCAGCGTCGAGCCGGCAATGGGCGAGTTCTCCGAGGCGATGCACACCGCTTCCAGCGTCTCGTTGGTGCGGGTGTCGCTCAGCCATCTGGGGATGTTCACCTCGCGGGCGGCGCCTTGCGGCACGCCGTCGACCAGCGTGAAATCGGCGACCCGGGTGAGGTTCTCGAAGCCGACACGCACGGCGCTCGGCGTGCCGTCGCGCTTGATCACGGCCAGCGCCTCGGCATCGCGCGAATAGGCGCGCGGCAGCTCCTTGCCCTTGGAGTTCTGGATCGGCTCGACCTTGACGCCGATCAGCCCCATCGGGCGAGCGGCTTCGTCGTAGAGCAGTTGCCCGGAAACGAAATTGCCGCGGTCCGAGACCATCACCAGCCGCCCATCAGGGCCGGTGAAGCCGAGGCCGGAGAGGCCGCCGAAGGTGTCGGTCTGGCTCTGCATCTCTATGCCGCCGCGCCAGATGAGCCCCTGCACCCGCTGGCCGATGCCCGACCCCATGAAGATCGAGAGCGGCACCGAGGTGACCGTCTCATCGTCGGCCCGGACCCCGAGCCCGCCCGCCACCAGCAGTGCGGCGCCTGCGCTTGCGACGAGGAGTGCCGCTCCGGCGAGACGCGAGGCACGCCGTGCTGCGATCATCCGTATCGGCTCTTGCGGAAGGCGCCGGGCGCCTCCTCGTCGAACAGCGAGGCCAGCTCGTCGGTCAGCGCCCCGGCCAGTTCCTCGGCGTCGAGCAGCGTGACGGCGCGCCGATAGTAGCGGGTGACGTCGTGGCCGATGCCGACCGCCACCAGCTGCACGGCGGAACGGGTCTCGATGTCTTCGATCACCTGGCGCAAGTGGGCCTCAAGATAGTTGCCGGCATTGACGCTCTGGGTCGAATCGTCGACCGGCGCACCATCGGAGATCACCATCAGGATGCGGCGATTTTCGGACCGGGCAAGCAGGCGCTTGTGCGCCCACTGCAGTGCCTCGCCGTCGATGTTTTCCTTCAGCAGCCCCTCGCGCATCATCAGGCCAAGGTTGCGCCGGGCATGCCGCCAGGGCTCGTCGGCCGCCTTGTAGATGATGTGGCGGATGTCGTTGACGCGGCCGGGATTGGGCGGGCGACCTGCCTCGAGCCAGGCTTCGCGGCTCTTGCCGCCCTTCCAGGCGCGGGTGGTGAAGCCAAGGATCTCGACCTTGACGCCGCAACGCTCCAGCGTGCGGGCGAGGATATCGCCGCAGATCGCCGCGATGGTGATCGGGCGGCCGCGCATCGAGCCGGAATTGTCGAGCAGCAGCGTCACCACGGTATCGCGGAAATCGGTGTCACGCTCGACCTTGAACGAGAGCGCCTGCAGCGGGTCGGTGACCACGCGGGTCAGGCGCGCGGTGTCGAGCAGGCCCTCCTCGAGATCGAACTCCCAACTGCGGTTCTGCTGCGCCATCAGTCGGCGCTGCAGCTTGTTGGCGAGCCGCGCCACGGCGCCGGCGAGGTTCTCGAGCTGCTTGTCGAGCAACGCACGCAACTGATCCAGTTCTTCGGGCGGGCAGAGGTCGGGAGCCCGCACCACCTCGTCGAACTTCTGGGTGAAGATCTTGTAGTTGAAGGCGTTCTGGAACTCTTTGGCGTTGGCGCCGGGCGGCGGCGGATTGGGCTGATCCTCGCCCGATTCCGAACTGTCGTCCTCGTCGGTCTCGGAGAAATCCATCTCCGCGCCTTCGACTTCGCCTTCCTGCTCGGACTGACCAGGGGTCTGGTCCTCGTCCGCCTCGGCGTCCTCGCTCTCCCCCTCGCCCTGCTCGGGGTTCTTCTCGTCGTCCTGGCCGCGCTCGGGTTCCTGGTCGTCGCCCTGCTCGCTGTCATCGCTCTCGCCGTCGTCGAGATCGCTGTCGGGCACGAGGCTCAGGTCGCGCAGCAGCTGCCGGGTGGCGCGGCTGAACAGCTCCTGGTCCTCGAACTTGGTGAGGAGCGTCGTCAGCGAATTGCCGGCGCGCTCCTCGATTTCCTTTTTCCACAGCTCGACAATGGCATTGCCCGAGGGTGGGATGGCCACCCCGGCAACACGCTCGCGCAGGATCAGGCCCAGCGCTTCGGCGAGCGGCGCGTCGGCCTTGTCGTTGACCTCGGCAAAGTTCTGGCGGAACAGCCGGTCTTCCAGCATCTCGTGGATATTGCCGGTCATACCGGGCATGCGGATGCAGCCCAGGGCCTCGACGCGGGCCTGCTCCAGCGCGTCATAGGCGGCGCGGGCCTCGGGCTCGGCCGGGGCGCGCTTGCGGTGCGTTTCCGGGTCGTGGCTGGCCAGCCGCATGGCCATGGCATCGCCCTGACCGCGGGCAATGGCGATGTCGCGCTGCGTCGGCAGGCGCGGCAGGTTGGCGAGCCGCGCCTTGTCGGCGGTGAGAATGGGACGGTCAGCCGAAAAACTCACCTCGAGATCGCGCTTGCCGCCGATGGCGCGTACCGCGGCGCCCATCGCCGATTTGAACGGGGCGGTGGTGTCGGGCTTGTTCTGCTTGGAGCGCGGCGGAGGGGCCATCAGGGTTCTCGTTGGGCAGGCTTGGTCAGGGACATCAGGAGGAACATAGGGCGGGTCAGCTCGGTGGTCCGCCACTCGGGATGGGCGGCAAACTGGGTGTCCGATGGCTTCCACTCATCGACGGCGCCGTACTCGAAGCCGGCGTCGACGAGGATGTTCAGCATGGTGCCGATGGTGCGGTGAAACTTGACGATGCCGTCGACGATCCAGTTGGTGACGCGGCGGCCCTCGATCAGGTAGTCGGCAATGGCAAAGGCCTGACGACCGTCAGCGGCGGCGACCCATTCGGGCTCGGCACGCGCCGCATAGATCGGGTGCTCGACCGAAAAAACCAGTTGGCCGCCCGGGGCGAGCGTATCGAACAGCATCTGAGAGATGCGGTCGAAATCCTCGACATAGTGCAGCGCCATCGAGCTGACGATCAGGTCGGCGCTCTGTGATGCCAGCACCAGTTCGTCGAGGTTGCCGCGGGCGTAGATGATGGCCGGATTTGTGGTTTCCGCCACCGCCCGGGCCAGCATCTTTTCGCTGAGATCGATGCCGAGCACCGAAGCTGCACCAGCGTCGCCGAGCCAGCGGCTCAGCTGGCCGAAACCGCAACCCAGGTCGACGACGCGCTTGCCGGCGATTTCCGGCAGCAGAGCGCGCAAGGCCGGCCACTCGCTGGTGGCCTCGAGGCCATCACGCGAGCGGGGGAATTCGCTGTACCCGGCAAGGAACTTCGGGTCGTCGTAGATGTTCTGGGCCAAGTCGTCCGTCCCGGACCTTTAAGCGGTCACCGCCAGATTGGCAGCCGATTCCGGCAGGTCTTCGCCAAACACGCGCTGGTAGAACTCGGCCACCACGGGGCGTTCGAGCTCGTCGCACTTGTTGAGGAAGGTCAGCCGGAAGGCGAAGCCGACATCGCCGAAGATCTCGGCGTTTTCGGCCCAGGTGATCACCGTACGCGGGCTCATCACCGTCGACAGGTCGCCGTTGATGAAGGCCTGACGGGTGAGATCGGCCAGCCGAACCATGTTGTTGACGGTCTTCTTGCCCTTCTCGCCAGTATAGGTCTTGGCCTTGGCGAGGACGATCCCGACTTCCTTGTCGTGCGGCAGGTAGTTGAGCGTCGTGACGATCGACCAGCGGTCCATCTGACCCTGGTTGATCTGCTGGGTACCGTGATAGAGGCCGGAGGTATCACCGAGCCCGATGGTATTGGTGGTGGCGAACAGCCTGAAGGCCGGGTGCGGGGTGATGACGCGGTTCTGGTCGAGCAGCGTCAGCCGGCCCTGGGTTTCCAGCACGCGCTGGATCACGAACATCACGTCCGGGCGGCCGGCATCGTATTCGTCGAACACCAGCGCAATGTTGTTCTGCACGGCCCAGGGCAGGATGCCATCGCGGAACTCGGTGATCTGCTTGCCGTCCTTCAGAACGATCGCGTCCTTGCCGACCAGATCGATACGCGAGACGTGGGCGTCGAGGTTGACGCGGACCAGCGGCCAGTTCAGACGCGCCGCGACCTGCTCGATATGGGTCGATTTGCCGGTGCCGTGATAGCCCTGCACCATGACGCGGCGGTTGAAGGCAAAGCCCGCAAGAATGGCCAGAGTGGTGTTGCGGTCGAACAGATAGTCCGGATCCAGCGGCGGCACATGCGGATCGGTTTCCGCATAGCCCATCACCTTCATATCGCTGTCGATGCCAAAGGTTTCGCGGACGGAATATTGCTTGTTCGGCAGATTGTTGAATTCAGGCATTTCACGAGGCTCGCGGAAGGAAATAGGTCAAGACGGCTGCCTTGGCGGTTGCGGGCTCTATAGCAGCATCGGGTGCGCGGGGGTAGGGCTGCGCGACAATCGGACGACAGCCGGCGCAATGGCCTGGCGCCCGGCTTGCCGGGCGTTTGGCGGGACCCATTGTTGGCACAAATAGCGCCATAACAAAGATTCATCCCGCCGGAGCGGTCTAGCGCCCGACAAAGCCCTTGGACTTGAGATGCGAGTAGGCTGCGATGATGGCGCGCAGCCGGTCCTCGGAGCTTTTGTCGCCGCCATTGGCGTCGGGGTGGTGCACCTTCACCAGCGCCTTGTAGGCCGCCTTGATCTGCTCGGCCTTGGCGTAACCCTTGAAGCCGAGGGTTTCGAACGAGCGACGGTCCTGCTCGTGCAGCGGCTTCACCCGCTCTTCGGCCGGGGCCCGCTGCTGGTGGCGGGCATAGCGGGCGAACACCCCGAATGGATCGTTGACGCGTTTTGCCGTCGGGTCGCGGGGGGCGCCACGCGGCATGCGCGGTCCGGTGCCGGCGCCCGGTTTGGCGCCGAACCCCCAGCTCGGACGGCCGTCGGTTTCCTTTTCGGCGTGCAGATGGGTTTCCATCTCCTCGGGCTTCATGCCGGCGAAGAAGTTGAACACCTGATTGTAGTGGCGCACGTGCTCGAGGCAGAAGTGATGATACTGGCCGACGGCCCGGTTGCCCTTGGGCGCCTTGTAGAGCCCGGGCTGGTCGCACCCCTCCCATCCGCAGGCCGGCACTTCGGGCTGCGCTTCGGGTTCCGGATGCCGGGAACGGATCCGGATGCGGTCAAAATACTTGGAATCCAGCTTCATCAATCCTAGTTACGGGGCCTCGGCCACGCCTCAAACTGAACCGGTATCCATATGTCCGTTCGAGACACGATTGCAGAAAAACTTTCGGTCAAATTCGCTCCGACCCATCTTGAAGTGATCGACGAGAGCGAGAAACATAGAGGACACGGCGGTTATCGGGAGGGCGGCGAGACGCATTTCCGCGTCCGGATCGCCTCTGCGCTGTTCACGGGCCAGTCACGCCTCGCACAGCATCGCGCCGTGATGGAGGCGCTCGACGCCGAGCTCAAGGCCGGCGTCCATGCGCTGGCGGTCGAGGTGGTCGCCCCCACGGCCTGATCGTTTCTGCTCGGTTTGGATGCGGCACATATGGGTGCCGAGGCCGCCCGCTGCAACCGCCGCGGCGCTTTGCGGCCAAAGCCGGGCGAAGCGGTGGCAGGCTGCCGCTTTGTCTCCGAACTATCGCCCAAGGTGTTGCCTAGCACTGGTGTCTGCAGACAGACTGGAGGGCGACATGTCCACTTTGAAGACGGCGGTCCTCGCGACCGCCTTTGCGCTATGCGCAGTACCGAGTGCCTTCGCCGCGGGCAGCAACCTGCAACTGATCATCGGCGGCGAGGCCTATGACGGGCCGCCCAAGTTCGAGGTCACGTTCGATGGTAAGGTGCTGGGCGAGGGGGCGGTGAATGCCGCCATCGACACCGCCACTGCCGGCCGCTTCGCCGACGCCGCGGACAAGACGCCGTATGTGCAGAGCTTTGCCTTCGACATCCCGCAAGAGCTGTTCAAGCCGGGCGGCGAGGTTCGCGTACGGCTGGTCAACGAAGCCTATGGCGGCGATGGCTCGAACCGCGACCGCAACCTTTATCTCGCCGCCGTGGCGGTGAACGGCCGCGCCGTGACGGTGTCCGGGCTTTCGACCCAAGGCACCACCGCCAACACCGAAAACGAGTTGCTGGGCGAATTCCTGGTGCTGAAGGATGGCAATGTCGAAGGCGTGTCGCGTGCCCCCACCGGCGGCTGGCCGTTGCCTGATGCGACGATCGCCGCGGCGCAGCCGGCAGTCACCGAGGTTGCGGCAGTGGCCGAGAAGCCGGCACCCGCTCCCGCCGCGAAAGCCCCGGTGGCGGTTACCGCACTGAAGTTGCCGGAAGCGTCCGAAGCCGACAAGCCGGTGGAGACCGCCAGCCTGGCCTCGGACGAGGCGGTTGCCGGCGCCGCCGGTTGCAATCGCGACGAGCTCTACAACGTGGTTGGCTTCAACGAGAGCTCGAACGACCTGACCCCCAAGCTGATGGAGCGGCTCGACCAGATCGTCGCCGATATCGGCGAGCAGAAGTGCAAGGTAATGGTCACCGGCTATTCGAGCCGTGCCGGCAACCACGCCACCAATGCGCTGTTCGCCATCGAGCGGGCGCAGAACGTCTTGACCTACCTCAAGCAGGCGGGGCTGAAGTTCGAGAAGGTCTCGGCCACCGGCGCCGGTGCCACCGAGCAGTTCGGTGACACGTTCTACGCCAACCGCCGGGTGGTGATTTCGGTCGCCCCGTAACGGCTAGGCTTTGTCAGCGAGCTGCTGCAGCCGGTCGGCGAGGTTGTTCAGTTCCCAGTCGCGCGCCAGCGCGGCGGCCTTGCCCCAGGTCGGCTTGGCGTCCGCGATGGGCTCCAGCGGCGCGTCGGTCACCATGGTGGCGATGCGTTTGTAGAGCCGCAAATCGTCGGCCTGGGCGGGGAAGCGGTTGTCGGCGATCATCGCTTCGAGGTCGGGGTAGCGCTGCAACAGGCTTGCCGCCGTGGCCTCGCCGACGCCTTTGGCGCCAGGGATCTTGTCGGAGGGATCACCACGCAGGGCGATGAAGTCGGGAACCTGGCGGGGCTCCACCTTGTAGCGCTCGCGCACTCCGGCAGGCTCGATGCGGGCGATCTCGCCGCCCTTGATCGGCTGCAGGATCGTCGTCTGGTCGGATGCCAGCTGGTAGGCGTCACGGTCGCTGGTGGCGACCAGCGCGGTGCCGTCGGTCTGCTCCTCCATGGCCACGGCCGTGGCAAGGAAATCGTCGGCCTCAAAGCGCCCGGCCTTGCCGAAGACGAAGCCGCAGGCGGTGACCATCTGCGGCAACACCTCGAGCTGTTCGACGATTTCGTCCTCGTAGATGCGGCCGCCCTGATAGGGAGGGAACTCCAGCGCGCGCCAGTTGGGCTCGGCCAGCGTATCCCAGCCCACCACGACGGCGCGCGGCTGCTCGGCTTCGTGAAGCCGGATCAGGTAGTTGGTGAAGCCGACAATGGCGCCGCCGCCACGGTCGCCAGCCCGGCGCACGGTTTTGGGCAGCGCGTGGTAGGCGCGGTGGGCGAATGAGTCGCCGTCGATGACGAGCAGCGGGCGGCGATCGGACATGGCTTTCCCTCGGCGATGGTTCGCGCAGCACGAATCGATGCCGGCGCGTGAGCGCATTCAGGCGGCAGAATACATGTCGGAGGAAGGTGACGAAGCGCGATCTCGCCCTCCGCCCATACTGATATGTAACGCAGAAGGGGCTTGCTTCAAGACCCTGACCGTCCCGTAAAAGGCGTGTCCTCGTCCCTCAGAACGGAGACAACAGATGCGCAGATCCGAACATCAGGTGGTCATTGCCGGTGCTGGCCCGACCGGGCTGATGCTGGCCGGAGAGCTGGCGCTGGCCGGCATCGACGTGGTGATCATCGAGCGGCGGCAGAGCCAGGAGCTGGTCGGGGCTCGCGCCGGTGGGTTGCATCCCCGCACGCTGGAGGTGTTCGACCAGCGCGGCATCGGCGAGCGGTTCCTCGCGGAAGGACAGATCGCGCAGGCGGTGGGGTTTGCCGGCGTCCGCCTCGACCTCACCGGCTTTCCAACGCGCCATCCCTACACGCTCGGGCTGTGGCAGAACCATATCGAGCGAATCCTCGGCGGCTGGGTGGATGAGCTGAAGGTGCCGATCTATCGCGGCGTCGGGGTGATCGGGCTGGTGCAGGACGAAGCTGGTGTCGATATCACGCTCAGCGACGGCGCGATGATGCGGGCGCAATATCTGATCGGTTGCGACGGCGGGCGGAGTCTCGTCCGCAAGGCAGCCGGCATCGAGTTTCCCGGGTCCGACCCCACCACCAGCAACCTGATCGCCGAAGCGGAAATGGCCGAGGAGCCGCCGGAGCTGGGCATCCGCCGCGATGCTACCGGAATCCACTCGATCGGCCGGGCCGAGTACGAAATCCGCGACGGCCAGATCATCTTCGCCAAAACCGGTCCGGTGCGGGTGCTGGTGACCGAGCGAGAGGTGGGCAAGAGCGGCGAGCCGACGCTGGACGAGGTGAAGGAGGCGCTGATCGGCGTCTACGGCACCGACTACGGTATCCACAGCCCGACCTCGATCACCCGCTTCACCGACGCGGCGCGGCAGGCCGCCGCCTATCGGCAAGGGCGAGTGCTGGTGGCGGGCGATGCGGCGCATATTCACCCGCCCGATGGCGGCATGGGGCTGCAGACAGGAGTGCAGGATGCGGTGAACCTCGGCTGGAAGCTGGCGCAGGTGGTCAAGGGGATTTCGCCCGCGAGCCTGCTCGACAGCTATCAGTCCGAGCGCCATCCGGTGGGCGCCAAGGTGTTGCGTTACACCATGGCGGCAGTGGCGCTGCGCCGCGAGGACGACCGCACCAGGGCACTGCGCGAAACGATGGCGGAGTTGCTCGCGCTGGATGAGCCGCGCCGGCATGTCACGGCCGACCTGACCGGACTTGGCATCCACTATGAGCTCGGCGTGGGCCACCCGCTACTGGGGCGACGCATGCCGGATCTCGACATCGAGACCGCCAACGGTCAGCAGCGGGTGTCCGACCTGTTGCATGCGGCCCGACCGGTGCTGCTCAATCTCGGTGTGCGAGGCGCTCTCGAGATCGCGCCGTGGGCTGACCGGGTTGAGGTCGTGGGTGCGGCGTACGAGGGGCAATGGGCGTTGCCGGGGATCGGCTCGGTCACCGCGCCGGGAGCTCTGCTGATCCGGCCCGACGGCTATGTGGCCTGGGTCGGTGACGCAGCTCAGCTCGGCCTGGTTGACGCACTAACGACGTGGTTCGGCGCGCCTAGCCGGCAGCCCTGACCTCGTCGAGGTAAGCGCGTACTGCGGCCGGGTCGACATTCTTCTCGATGAAGGCCTGGCCGATGCCGCGGGTCAGGATGAAGGTGAGGGCGCCGCGCACCACCTTCTTGTCCTGCGCGATGGCATTCATCAGGTAGTCGGTATCGGGCAGTGCGCCAGGAATATCGTTGATATGGGTCGGCAGGCCGGCGGCGCTCAGGTGCTGGGCGATGCGCCCGGTATCCTGGCTCGGAGCGAGGCCGAGCTTGGCCGAAAAGCCGTGGGCCAGGACCATGCCGATAGCGACGCCTTCGCCATGCAGCAGGCGATCCGAATAACCGGTGGCCGATTCGAGCGCATGGCCGAAGGTATGGCCGAGATTGAGCAGGGCGCGGACGCCGGTTTCCTTCTCGTCTTCCAGTACGAAACGGGTCTTGGCGGCGCAGCAGCGCGCCACCATTTCGCCGCGCAATGCAGCATTGCCGGCGAAGATGTCGCGGCGGTTGTCCTCGAGCCAGAAATAGAACGGCTCGTCATCGATCAGCCCGTATTTCACCACCTCGGCATAGCCGGCGGCGAGCTGTCGTGGCGGCAGGGTATCGAGCGCGTCGAGGTCGGCCAGTACCAGCTTGGGCTGATGGAAGGCACCGATCAGGTTTTTGCCGTGTGGCGAGTTGATGCCGGTCTTGCCGCCGACGGAGCTGTCGACCTGCGCCAGGAGCGAGGTCGGCACCTGCACGAAATCCATGCCGCGCCGGGCGATAGCCGCAGCAAAGCCGGCTAGATCGCCGATGACGCCGCCGCCGAGCGCGATGATCAGGTCGCCGCGCTCAAGCCGCGCCGCGAGGATGGCGTCGACGGTTTCGCCCAGCCGGGCAAAGGATTTTGTGCTCTCGCCGTTGGGCAGCACCAGCGTCGCGTACTTCACCTCGGCCGCATCCAGCGAGGCGGTAAGTCGTGGCAGTTGCGCGATCGCCACCTCGGTGTCGGTGACGATGCCGAAGCGGCGGCCGGGGAATTTCGCCTTGAGCAGCGCGCCTGCGTCGTCGATCAGCCCGTTGCCGATGAGGATGTCGTAGGCGCGTTCGCCCAGCGGCACATGAACTTTGGTGGGCTCAGTCATTGGCCTGCTCGTTGCTGAGGTGCGCCAGCACCGCGTCGATCACTTCGCTCGCCACCTGGTCCTGGGGCACGTCGCGGGAAACGATTGTGACATCGGCCTCCGCATAGACCGGGTAGCGTACCTCGATCAGCTTCTGCAGCGTTTCGCGCGGGTTGGCGGTCTTCAGCAGCGGCCGGTTGGAGCGGCGGGAAACACGCTGGAACAAAAGCTCGAAATCGGCCTTGATCCACACCGAGATCGCCGCTTCCTTCACCAGCGCCCGGGTCTCGGCATTGATGAAAGCGCCGCCGCCGGTGCCCAGTACGATGTTGTGGTCCTTCAGCAGCCGGGCGATCACCTTGACCTCGCCGGCGCGGAAATCGGCTTCGCCGTGGGTACGGAAAATGTCCTCGATGGTCATGCCGGCGGCCTTCTCCACCTCCTCGTCGCTGTCGACGAAGTGGCGGCCGAGGCGCGCGGCGAGGCGACGACCAACCGTGGTCTTGCCGGCGCCCATCATGCCGATCAGGACGATCGGGCGGTGCCCGAGGAGCTGCTGCAGATCCTCGCGCCGGTCGTCGCGTGTGGTCGTGCCGTCGCGTGACATCGCATTTCCCTGTTCGGGCGGTTTGAACCGTTAGGGCGGCATAAAGTCAATGCCCGCTATGGTCGGACCGCTATGGTTAGCGCACCCTTGATCGCATCCGGCAAACAGGGGAGACTGGCCCGTAGCGTGACAAAAGCGGATTGCCATGCCGACTCTCATTCGTCTGATCGTCATCCTGCTGGTCCTGGTCGGACTTGGCTACGGGGCCATGTTCGCGCTCGTCGCGATCGTGCAACCGCGTGACAAGGAAGTGACCCTGCGCATTCCGGCGCGCGAGCTGGTGCCATCGACACAGCGCGATCCGCTGGTCCGACGTGAAATCAACACCACCCGGCAGCCGGAAGCTCCGGCAGCCACGCCTCCGGCTACCGAAGAGCCCGCCCTCTCGGTCGAACCCGCCGCCGATGCGCCGTCCGACGGCGAAGTGGTGACCCGGCAGCAGGGGATCGAATGAGCGGCGGCCATCTGGTCGACGCCTTCCTCGAGATGATGAGCGCCGAGCGCGGTGCGGCCAGGAACACCATCGACGCCTATCGCCGCGACCTCGGCGACTATTGCGACTTCCTGGCGCGCCGCGGCAGCGGACCGACTGCTGCCGGGCGCGAGCAGGTGACAGAGTACCTGGCCTTCCTCGAAGCGCAGGGGATCGCCGCATCTTCGAGTGCGCGGAAGCTCTCGGCCATCCGGCAGTTCCACAAGTTCCTCGCGGCGGACGCGGTGCGCGGCGACGATCCGACGCGAATCATCGCTTCGCCCAAGGCACGGCGGGGCCTGCCCAAAGTGCTGTCGATTGCCGAGATCGACCGTCTGCTGAGTCTGGCGGAAGCTGAAATCGAAACGCCCGAAGCGAGCGACGCCAAGCGCGCCATGGCCGGGCGGCTCTATCTGCTGCTTGAACTGCTCTACGCCACCGGCATGCGCGTGTCGGAACTGGTGGAACTGAAGCGGGCCGCGGTGATGCGAGACGCAAGTTTTCTGACGGTGCGCGGCAAGGGCGGCAAGGAACGGATCGTGCCGCTCACCGACCGGGCCCGCGATGCGGTCAAGGCTTACCTGACGCGGCTCGAACCCGGCGCCTGGCTGTTTCCAGCCGGCGGCGAGAGCGGCCACCTCAGCCGGCAGGTATTTGCTCGTGAGTTGAAGGGGTTGGCAGGACGAGCGGGGATTTCCGTGGCTCGGGTCTCGCCCCACGTATTGCGGCATGCCTTCGCCAGCCATCTGCTGGCGGGTGGAGCGGACCTCAGGGTGGTGCAGACGCTGCTCGGGCACTCCGACATCTCGACCACGCAGATCTATACCCACGTGCTGGACGAGAAGCTGCGCTCACTGGTGGAAGCGCACCATCCGCTGGCTGAGGGCTGAGGCTGCCGGGCTCGAGAGGCCGGGGCGGGCTGCCCTCCACCCCTTAGGGGGAGGGGACAGGGTGGGGGTCGGCCACCACCGGCGGCAGTGAGGTCACCCGCGCTTCTGTTCAGTCATCCCGTCTAGCCGCAGCAGCAGTTCGTCCAGCGCGCGCAGCGCATCGCTCATCAGCATCGGCTTCGGCGGCGCGACCGGGACATCCATCCAGGTCGAGCGCAGCTCGTTGAGCCGGTCCTTGCGGCGGCGGCGGGCGGCTTTGGCGTCGGATAGGGTGCGGCGGGTCGCCTGATCGCTGGCATCGAGCTTGAACAGGGTCTCGCAATGCGGGCACCAGGCGCCGCCATCGGGACGCACCAGCTTGGCGTTCTCGAGGAACTGGCCGCTGCAATGCGGACAGGCGACGCTCACCAGGGCATAGGTTGTCATGGTCGAAGTGCGGTTCCGATCGTTCAGCTCCAGCGTTGTCATGAATGCGTCATGCATTGGTTAATGCGGCATGACACAGCAGTGGAACGCGGGCGAAGCTGCCGCTCGATGCTTGACTCGGCGGGGCTGCATCGCCACTTTCCGGCCACTTTAGGGCGCGAGTTGACGCCCTCTCCATTAACTGGCGGGTTGGATGCAGTCCTATCTCGATTTCGAAAAGCCGGTCGCCGATCTCGAAGGCAAGATCGCCGAGCTCAAGTCCCTCGCCACGTCCGACCAGGCCGTGTCGATCGATGAAGAGGTAACGCGCCTGTCGGCGCGCGCCGACGAGGCGCTGGTCGATATCTACAAGAAGCTCAGCCCCTGGCAGAAGACGCAGGTAGCGCGCCATCCGCAGCGCCCGCACTTTTCCGACTACATCAAGTCGCTGATCACCGAATGGACGCCGCTCGCCGGCGACCGCAAGTTTGCCGAGGATCCGGCGCTGCAGGCCGGCTTCGGCCGCTTCAACGGGCAGCCGGTGGCGATCCTGGGGCAAGAGAAGGGCTCCAACACCGAGAGCCGGCTGAAGCACAATTTCGGCATGGCGCGGCCCGAGGGCTATCGCAAGGCCGTGCGCATCATGGACATGGCCGACCGGTTCGATATCCCGCTGGTGTCATTCGTCGATACTGCCGGGGCCTACCCCGGCATCGGCGCCGAGGAGCGCGGCCAGGCCGAGGCGATCGCGCGCTCGACCGAGCGCTGCCTCCAGTTGGGCATTCCCAACATTGCCATCATCATCGGCGAGGGCGGCTCGGGCGGAGCCATCGCCATTGCGACGGCCAACCGGGTGCTGATGCTCGAGAACGCCATCTACTCGGTGATCTCGCCTGAGCCGGGCGCCGCGATCCTGTTCCGCGATGCAGCCCGCGCCCCTGACATGGCGGCGGCGCAGAAGATCACCGCGCCGGACTTGCTCTCGCTCGGCGTGATCGACGGCATCATCCCGGAACCGGCGGGCGGGGCGCACCGCCATCACGCCGAGGTGATGGGCTCGACCGCCAAGGCGATCACGCAGTTCCTCAGCGATTTCCCGGGCACGCGGGGCCGACTGGAGGTCCGGGAACACAGGCGCGACAAATTCCTCGCCATCGGCACCAATTTGGGTTGATCGCCGCTCGGGCGAGAGGCATGAAGCCAATAGTAAACGGGCTGTTAACTAGGTCGGACTACCACGTGGTAACCGTCCGCTCGTAACCCGATTGTTCGGGCAGGCAAGGTTTTTCGGGTACCTGACGTTGGGCAGAAAGCTCCGTTCCATCCTTCTCGTCGGCGCCGCCATCAGCGTGGCCGCGCTGCTTGCCGGCTGCGGCGGGCTGAAGCCGGGCAACGCCAAGGCGATGGCACCCTTGAAGCAGGAGGCGGTCAGCCGGCTGGCCGGACTTGGTTCGTCCCCGAGTGCGGCGATGATGGTCCGCATTTTCAAGGAGAGCTCGGAGCTCGAAGTCTGGAAGCAGACCAGTTCGGGCGCGTTCAAGCTGTTCAAATCCTATGAGATCTGCGCTTGGTCGGGCGTGCTCGGTCCCAAGGTCAAGGAGGGCGACCGGCAGTCGCCGGAGGGCTTCTATACGGTCACCCCCGGCCTGATGAACCCGAATTCCAGCTACTATCTGGCCTTCAACACCGGCTTTCCCAACAAGTTCGACCGCGCCTATGGGCGCACCGGCTCGGACCTGATGGTGCATGGCGACTGCTCGTCGCGCGGTTGCTATTCGATGACCGACGAGTCGATCGCCGAGATCTACGCGCTGGCGCGCGAAAGCTTCAAGGGCGGCAACGCCTCGTTCCAGCTGCAGATCTATCCGTTCCGGATGTCGGCGCAGAACCTCGCCAAGCATGCCGACAACCCGAACATGAGCTTCTGGAAGGACATCAAGGAAGGCTACGATCGCTTCGAGATCTCGAAAGCGCCGGTCTCCTGGGACGTCTGCAACAAGGAGTATGTCTTCGACGTACCCGGCGGCACGGCGCTCGATGCGCTGGGCAGTTGCCCGGTGACGGTGGCGCAGAACGTGCCGGATACGGTGAAGGCCAAGGCCGCCGCCGACGATGCGGCGATGGCGCAGGAAGTCGCCAACCTCGCCGACAAGGCCGCCAAGACCGCGGCCGAGGCGCAGAAGCTGGCCGACGAGAAGGCTGCGGCCAAGGCACGTGGCGAGGCGATCGGCAGCTTCTTCGGCGGCATGTTCGGCGGCGGCGCCGAGACTGGCGTAATCGACCCGAGCAAGGTGGCACCGGTTCCGCTGTCGCGGCAGCCCGGGGCCTAGAGCGGCACCTTGCGATGCGGTCTCGTCGCTCCCATGTTGGCATGACCATCGCGATCGGGGTTCTGCTCCTCGCGACGGTGCTGGTCGGGCGCTTCGTGCTCACCGAACGAGGGGGAGTGCGCGATATCGCCACCGAGCGCATCTATGACCGCACGCAGTTCGTTGCCGAACTGACGGCTGCCGGGTTTGCGCTCGGCGATGCGGCGCATATCCGCATCTTCAAGCGCGAGCACAAGCTGGAGCTGTGGCTCCGGCGGTCCGACGGGCGCTATGGGCTGTTCCGCGACTACGACATCTGCAAGTTTTCGGGCGATCTGGGCCCCAAGCTCAAGGAAGGCGACAAGCAGTCGCCCGAGGGCTTCTACCGGGTGGCGCAGAGCCAACTGAACCCCAATTCGCGCCATCATCTGAGCTTCAACCTTGGTTTCCCGAATGCCTTCGACCGGCAGCTGGGCCGCACCGGCTCGGCGTTGATGGTGCATGGCGGCTGCTCGTCGGTTGGCTGCTACGCCATTACCGATGCCAGCGTCGACGAGGTCTATGCGGTGGTCGAAGCGGCATTGCAGAAGGGCCAGGACGCGGTCGACGTGCACGTCTTCCCGTTCCGGATGACTGCCACGGCGCTCGCCGTCGAGGGCGGTAACACCTGGGCGCCGTTCTGGCGTAACCTCAAGGCCGGCTATGACCTGTTCGAGGCGGCAGGCACCCCGCCCAAGGTCGGAGCCTGCCGCGGCGAGTATCGCTTCGGCATAGACGCGGAGGGGCCAGAATGCGCCGTTATCGCCGCCTGGTCCTGATCGACCGGCTGATCCCGTTCCTCGCCGCCATCGTCGGACTGGTGGCGCTGGCCGGGGCCGTCGCCGTGCAGCTCAACACCGATGCCAAGACCAAGGCAGTGACGGAAGCTGTAGCGGCCCTGCGCAGCTCGGTCGATGAGCTGGGGAGGCGGTCTGAGGCTGCCGCTGCTCCGGTCGACGATGGCACCGCGGCTGGGCTGCTGGCGCTGCAGGACCGAATGGTGAAGCTCGAGGGCGAGTGGACCGAGCAGAAGGCGGCGGTTTCAGCGGCTCCCGCCGCTTTGCCGGGCGCCGCGGAGGCCGGCGCCGAGACCGCCGCTATCGACCCGAACCTGCCCACCACCGACTGTATCCCGCTGGGTACCCGTTTCATGGTAACGCCCGGTGAGAGCTACCCGATCTGCCAGTCGAAGGCCGTCATCAAGACCGGGCTGATTACTGCCGACACGGTGACCATGGATGGCGTCGGGCAGGTCGTGGAAACTGGATTTGGCACCATCGCCGGCACCAGTTGCACGGTGATGGTGTTCTCTGCCGACGAAGCCGGCTTTGCCGAAGTGCGGGTGACCTGTACCTGAGATTGGTGCTGGATGGCACCGAGCTTGCGGGAAGCGCAGAGCTTTCCATAGCGAGTTTACGGGTGCGTGCAGCACGTCGACAGGGTAGACCTATCCGGGGCATTCGCCCGTTCACTACCCCTTGAGTCATTGTGTCTTCACCTGCCGCCACGTCTGCGTATCAATCCGCTTCGCTCAAGGGCATGGCGTTGGGCATTCTCGCCTACACGTTGTTCTCGGTGCATGATGCGCTGGTCAAGGCGGTGATCCTGGCGCTGCCGGTGGTGCAGATCCTGTTCGTGCGCAGCCTCGTCGTCACGCTGATCTGCCTCGCCATCGGGCGGCGCCAGCTGGTGGTCGATCTCATCAAATCGGGCAACAAGCCGATGCTGTTGCTACGGGCCGTGCTGACGCTGGCGGCCTGGTGCATGTACTACTCGGCCGGGCGCGAGCTGCAGCTCGCCGAGATGACGACGCTCTACTATTTCGCCCCGGTGCTGACGATCGTCCTCGCGGTGATCTTTCTGAAGGAGCAGCTGACGCTGGCGCGGGTCGGGGCCTCGGCCATCGGCTTTTTCGGCGTGCTGATCGCCTGCAATCCGGCCGGGCTGAGCTTCGGGCTGCCGGCGCTGATGGTGCTGGGGGCGGCGTTCTTCTGGTCGGTGGCGATGATCCTGATGCGCACCATTTCGAGATCCGAGAGCTCGATGGTGCTGATCTTTTCGCTCAACCTGTTTTACACGCTGGTGATGGGGCTGGCGTCGATCCCGTTCTGGACCGGCATGGATCCGCTGCAGGTTGCCATCGTGGTGTTGACTGGCATTGTCGGCGGCACGGCGCAGTACGTGCTGGTTGAAGCGGCGCGGCTGGTGCCGGCGAGCGTGCTCGGCACGGTGGAGTACTTCGCGCTGATCTGGAGTTTCGTCTTCGGCTTCCTGTTCTGGGGCGAGCAACCGGCCGAGGTGGTGTTCCTCGGCGCGGCGCTGGTGATCGTCGCGGGGCTGGTGCTCGCCTGGAGCGAGCGTCGTCCGCGACGACCGGTGGTCGATACGCCCTAGGCAGCAGGTCGCGCCTCAGGCCTTCACCGCCGAGGCGCTATCTGCCACCGGCGCGACCGGGCGGGGCCGCAACCCCGTCCAGATCAGGATCACCGCGAGCACCGTCACTGCGATGTTGACGGCCAGCGCGAGGTGGATGCCGGCGATCAGACCAGCCTGGGTGGCGGCGATTGCTCCGAAGATCGGAATGCCGACGGTAATGCCGACTTGCTGGGTCATCGAGACGAGGCCGGTGGCGAGCCCCTGTTCGCTGTCGGGAACGCCGGACGTGGCGGTTACCATCGAAGCGACGATGGCAGTCACGTGACCGAAGAAGCCGATGAACAGCGACGGAACCAGCAGCCACAGCCACATCGCATCGGGGCCGAGCAGCAGCAATGGCGCGGTGAAGCCGGCCTGCACCAGCAGGCCAATAGCGAGCACGTTCCGCACGCCGCTGCGGGCAATGATGCGGCCGGCAATGATGCCGGCGACGATCGAGGCGAGCCCGGGAATACCGAAGATCAAGCCGGTGTCGAATGCCGACAAATGCAGGGCATCCTGCAGGTAGAGGGTGACGAGAAAGATCAGTGCCGGCTCCATCGAGAAGACGACGAGCGCCGATAGATTTCCCCATTTCACCGTCGGCCGGGCGAGGATGCTGACAGCCACCAGCGGCGCCCTGCTGCGCAGTTCGATGATGAAGAACAGCGCGAGCAGGACGAGGCCGCCGACCAGCATGTAGGGGTTGGCGCTGGTGACGCCGTAGACCAAGGCCAAGAGGCCCAGCGTCACGGTTGTTGCGCCCGGCAGGTCGAGCCTGACGCCGGCCGGCGCGCTGCTGGCCCGGAGCACGAAGGGGGCGACAGCGAGGATCAGCACTGCGACCGGCACGTTGATGAAGAAGGCCCAGCGCCAGCTCAGGGCGCTCACCAGCGCGCCGCCGACCAGGGCGCCGACGGTGAAGCCGCCGGAGAGCAGCGCGCCATTGAGGCCGAGGACGCGGGCACGCTGCCGCTCATCGCTGAACGAGGTGATGAGCAAAGCGAGCGCGGCAGGTGTGGCGATGGCGGTGGCAAAGCCCTGTAGCGCGCGGGCGGTAAGCAGGATCTCGGGACTGGTGGCGAAGCCGCCGAGCACCGAGGCAAGGGCCAGCAGGGCGATGCCGATGAAGAACATGTGGCGGCGGCCGAACAGATCGGCAATGCGGCCGAACAACAGGGTGAAACCAGCCGCCGGCAAAGCGTAGGCGGTGGCGATCCAGGCCAGTTGCGCGAAGGGCAGGCCGACTGCCTCGCCGACCTCGGGCATGGCGACGTTGAGGATCGAGAAATCGACCGACAGCATGAAGCCGGTGCCGAGCAGCAGCAGGACGACCAGCCATTGCCGGCCCGTCATGGGAGGAGGAGCGGTGGTGCTCATCGGTTGTCTCCAGGTTGTTGTGGTTCGCGACGGCACGGCTCCGCTCTTGGCGATCAGCGGGCCGGCTGCGCAGCAGTTTTGGGGGGAGTAGAGGAGAGTGAAGCGCGTGGGCTGACGTCGCCTGATTCAGCGGCAGCGAGGCCCAGCCTGGTTCGAAGTTTGCTGTCCACTGGCGCGTGCGCCAACGGACTTGCTTGCAGTTGCTGCGAGGGTGGATGGGCCTCAGGCGGCCGGGGCCGCGAGTTCGATCAGCTCGGTCTGGCCGCGCTGGATCAACTGCTTGAGGCTGCCCTGGATCAGCGAGGTCCAGGCGTCAGAGCAGGTGTCGTAGCACTCGACGGCCGGGGCGATGCCTTCGTGGGTGAAGACCACTTCGGTCTTGCCACCTTTCTCGGCGATATCGAACATGATGGTGGTGCCGACCCACTCGGTCTTGTCTTCGACGAAGCTGAGCGTGCCTTCGACCACCTGCCAGGCGACCCGCTGGTTGGGCACCAGTTCGGTCACCACCTGCTTGGAATAGTGGAAATCCTGGTAGCGGTAGCTGAACACGTCGCCGAGCTTTCTCGTGCCGCCCTCGAACTCACCGCTCCACCAGGCGCGCGGGTCGATAATGGCGGCGAAGGCCGTCTCGGGGCTCTGCTCGACGGTGAACGAGGTGGTGAAGCTGTCCTTGGCCATTTTGGTATCCTCCATGAGGGTAGCGGGGTCTTCGGCGGTGATCTCGGCGCCGGCATTGGGATAGCCTTTGCCGGAGGTGATGAGGGCTTTCAGGCTGCCACGGATATAGGTGCCCCAGGCATCGTGGCAGACGTCGTAGCACTCGTGGTCGGGCAGCAGGCCGAGATGGGTGAAGCTCAGCCGGGCACCTTCACCGACCGCCTCGATGTCGAAGGTGATGGTGGTGCCGATCCATTCGGTCTTGTCGGCAATGAAGCTGAAGTGGTTGTCCAGCACGCGCCAGGCGACGCGCTGGCCCGGCACCGACTCGATCACCTTGAGGGTGCTGCGGTGGAGATCGCGGGCCTGGTAGTACCAGACGTCACCGAGCGTGGCCGTGTGACCTTCGATATCCTCGGACCACCAGCCGCGCACGTTGTTGATGGCGGCAAAGACGGTTTCGGGGCTCGCCTTGACGGTGATCGAGGTGGTGTAGGTCTTGTCGGTCATTATCGTTCTCCTTGGTTGAGGTGGTGTCAGCCGGCGTTGCGCTGGCGGATGCGGGCCCAGAGGCGACGCGCATCACCGTCGAGGGCATCCTCGACATCGGTGCGTTCGAGCCCGATGTCGGCGAGCTGGATGGCGTCGAGCGTGGCGAGCTTGAGGATGGTGTTGCGGCGGGCTCGCCAGGTGGCGAGGCGGACTGCAAGCTTGAGCAGGCTGCCGGTGACGCTGACTTGGCGGGACTTGTCGGCGGCGATCTCATAGAGTTCGAAGGTGGTCATGGCTGATCTCCGTCGTTCCGTTATCGGTGAGCGGAAGCTAGGCGCGGGCCAGTCGAGGGTGAGAGTGACAAGTGTGACGGGATTTGAATGGACTCGCTGATCACCGCCGCAGCACGGGCATTGGGTGCCGGTGATCCGCTCGGCGCGCTGAAGCGCGTGGCGCTGCGCGACGATGCGCCGGCGCTGGCGCTGCGCGGCATCGCCATGGCGCAACTGGGCGATCTCGAACGGGCCAAGGCGCTGCTCAAGGCGGCGGGCAAGGCGTTTCATCCGCGTGAGGCGGTGGCACGGGCCCGCTGCGTCGTGGCTGAGGCCGAGCTCGCACTGGTGTCGCGCGACCTCTCCTGGCAGCCCAAGGCGCTGGAAACGGCTCAGCACGTGCTCGAAGCGCAGGGAGATCGGGCAAACGCAGCGCATGCCGCCAATCTCGCCGCGCGCCGGCTGTTGCTGATCGGCCAGGTCGACGCGGCCGAAACCATCCTCCTGCAAATGGACCTGGAGGGGCTGCCGCCGGCGACGGTGGCGGTGCAGCAACTGGTTACAGCGGGCATTGCCGTGCGACGGGTCCAGACCGGACCGGCGCAACTGGCGTTCGAGCGGGCCCTGGCCGCGGCGCGGCAATCCGGCATTCAGGCGCTGGTCAGCGAGATCGAGGCAGATGCCCTGGTGCTGGACGAGCCAGCTGCCCGATTGATCGGCGCCGGCAAGGAGCGTGCCGTCACGCTGACCGGCGTCGAGTTGGTACTGGCGTCGGAAGCGCTGGTGGTGGATGCGACGCGCAATGTGGTGCGATCGGGCCGGACGATCGCTTCCCTCGCGACGCGGCCGGTGCTGTTCGCGCTGCTGCGGACGCTGGCCGAGGCGTGGCCGCACGATGTGTCGCGGTCCCAACTGGTTGCTGCGGCGTTCGGGGGCAAGGAGGCAGACGAATCGCACCGCGCCCGGCTGCGGGTTGAGATGGGACGGCTGCGCGCCGAGCTGACTGACATCGCCGAACTCAACGCCACCATGGCTGGCTTCGCGCTGGCACCTATTGCGGCACATGAGGTTGTGGTGCTGGCGCCGCCGGTGGAGGATCAGCATGCCGGGGTGCTGGCGCTCCTCGCTGACGGCGAAGCCTGGGCCAGCTCGGCGCTTGCCATCGCGCTCGGCACCAGCCCGCGCACCGTGCAGCGGGCGCTCGAGCATCTGGCGGAGGCGGGTAAGGTGCAGTCGTTCGGGCGGGGCCGGGCGCTGCGCTGGATCACCCCGCCAGTGCCGGGTTTCCCGACGGCTTTGTTACTCCCGGGGCCGCTGCCGGGCGACTAGAGCTGAGGCTGCAAAAATCGAGCGAGAGGCTAGTCCGATGAAGCATGCGCATGCCGAGATTGTTCGTGAGTACGGCCCGTTCGAGGGAGTCGACTCAGTGGCCGGGGTGACGTTCGACGGCACCAATGTGTGGTTTGCCTCGGGCGACCGGATCAACGCCTTCGACCCGGTGAGCGGCGAGCCGGTGCGGACCATCGAGGTCGCCGCGCATGCCGGTACCACCTTCGACGGGCAGCACCTCTACCAGTTGGCCGAGGACGTGATCCAGAAGATCGAGCCGGGCACCGGGCGAGTGGTCAAGACCATCCCCTCGCCGGGTGGCGGTTCCGGCCTCGCCTGGGCCGAGGGCTCGTTGTGGGTCGGGCAGTATCGCGGCAAGCAGATTTTGCAGGTCGATCCGGAGACCGGCAAGGTGTTGCGCACCATCAATTCCAACCGCTTCGTCACCGGCGTCACCTGGGTCGAAGGCGAGCTCTGGCATGCAACACTGGAGGACGGGCAGAGCGAGCTCAGGCGCCTCGATCCGCAATCGGGCGAAGTGCTGGAACAGCTCGACATGCCAGCGGGCAAGGGGGTGTCCGGGCTCGAGTCGGACGGCGGCGACCGGTTCTACTGCGGCGGCAACAATGTCGGCACAGTGCGGGCGGTGCGGCGGCCCAAGCGGGAGACGACTCCAGCCTGACGCCCCTACTGGTACATGGACCTGACAGCAGCCGCGGCCCGTTGTGCCGGCAAGTTCGAAAGCCCCCGCATCGCGGCACTGGCTGCCAGGCAGTACGCCCGATGCTCGCTCGGTGCGATCTGTTCGAGCGGCTTTGCGAACACCTCGAGTTGTGCCGGAGTCACAGTGGTTTGGATGGCTGACCCCACGTCGGCCCAGACTGCATCGATGTAGGTCTGGGTGACAAAGGGAGCAGTGCCGGAACTGCGGATGATCCGTTCATTGAGCGTGGCCTCGCGAAGCGCAAGGTCGGCAGACACGTAGTTGCCCAAGTTGATGGAACCCGTCCCTGACGCGTAGTGGAAACATGCTGTCGGATCGCTCTGGAGCAAGGCGTCGTACTCCGCGGCTGCGACGGCTGCAAACTCGACGAGCGTTTCGTCGGTTGCGCCCGAAATCCGGCTTCTTACGACCTCACCGATGATGCCGTTTACCCGCCTCGCCATGGTGTCCGCATCGATCCAGCCTTCGGCAAAATCGAGCCCGAGGGCATATATATCGGCGGCACGGTTGGGGGCGTGGGTATCGATCGCTTCGTAGACGCCGGAGGTCGCCATGAAGGTCTCGCGCACCGAGGCAAGCGATGCTTCGGGGGTGAAGCCCTCGGGCAACGCAGACACCTTCGAAGCTTCACCGACGATAACGCCGGCCTGCCGAAGCTCTGCCTGCGTCGGATACCACATCTTTTCCGGTGGGACGCGCAGGGCCCGATCGAGAAACTCCAGCGACAAGCCGGCCGACTGGTAGAGCTTGGCCCATTCGGTGTTGGCAGCCTGCAGATCGGCCTCTGTTACGCCTGGAAAGTAGCTGCCGTGAAAGCCGAGCAGTCCGCGCAGGCCGACCAGCCGGTTGCGCCCGGCGACGAAAATCAGCGTACAGGCGGATGAGCATTCGTCGGACACGAAGGTGTCAAGGCCGCGGCCACGAATGAGGTCGAACACCTTTTCGGCCTCGGCTACCCGTCCGCCGGGACTGCTGAGCAGCACGCTGGTGATGTTGGGGGCAGCGTTGAGCAGGGTTTCGAGCTGACCTGCCAGTCCATACTTGATGCCGCCGCTGAGCACCAGGGTGCGGGCGTCGTCGGCAATCCGGAGCGTCGCATCCGGAATGTCTGGGTCGTTCTGGAACACGATGCGAGAGAGTTCGGCAAACTGCGGCGCGCCCGAGTTTACAAAGCTGGCGCCGAACTGCAGTACACCGATGACTGCCATGAGCTGCGCAGCGCGCGCCCAGAAGGCACTTCTTTGCAGCTTGAACAGCTCCCCAGCGCGCCGCTCGGCCGACCGCCAAAGTCCGACGATCTGCCAGACCAGCAGCAGCAACAGGATTGCCCAGATCGCCGCCAGCACGGCGAGGATGCTGGCAGGCTCGTACCCGTCATCGGGCGTGAAGGTGGCGGTGAGGAGGACGACGGCAACGGTGCCGCAGATGTTGGTCGCAAAGCTGATCAGCCAATAGGATACGGGCAGCGAGAGCTCGCCGCGCCAGTGGCGGACGACGAAGTTCTGCGCCCGTCGTTTGACCGGCTGAGGCGAATGGGCCGGTTCAGTTGGTTGCGCGGGATGCTGGGCGCGCACCGACAGGGCGATCTCCTCCTCCAGTTGCAGCTGTGCGCCCGATGCCGATTGGTCGGGCGCGGCCGGTTCGGCGTGGAGGGGAGGCTCGTGTCGCGATTCCGGCGCCGGCGTCGCAGCCGAACGTGACCGCCGCAGGCGCTCCAGGATGAAATAGGCCGGCACCGAGGCGACGAAGTAGAACAGCCAGGTCGAAAGGATCGGTCGCTCCGGCGACGAGTTGCTGAAGCCGGCCGCGATGATTACCACCAGCAAGCCGACCGCGTCGGCAGTCGAATAGGGTAGCCGGAGCAGCTTATGGATGATCCAGCCAAGCAGGCCGCCCAAGAGGACGCAGCCGAGCACGCCGCCGAGCCAGCTGCCGATGAGATAGGCCATTGATCCCCCAAACGACCGCAGCGCCCCCACGCGCTCCTGTGGGCGACGCTACTGTCGAGGCTTTTGGGGTTGCAAGCGTTTACTTGGTGCCGCACCAAACGAAACCGGCCGGTCCCAGGAGGAACCGGCCGGCTTTGTAACTCAGAGCTACAGTGGCGTCAGAAGGCGCCGTGGCAATGCTTGAACTTCTTGCCCGAGCCGCAGGGGCAAGGGGCGTTGCGCGACACGCCGACCAGCAGTTTCGGATCGATGGGCCTGAGAGCCGGATCGGCCTCGATCACGCCAGCGCCGGCAGCCGCGCCCGCGGCGGCAAAGGCCGCCAGCGATGGGGCGGGGCCCAGGGCGCGCGGCATGGTGCCCGTGACGTCGCTTTCGGCGTCGTTCTCGCCGGTGGTCGGGTCGATGTGGATTTCGTCGAGCCCGTCGAAGTTCGGCAGCGGCGGGGTGGGCTGGCGCATCTGGATTTCGACGTGGCTGAGTTGGGTGGTCACCAGCTCGCGCAGGCTCGATAGCAGTTGCTCGAACAGCTCGAAGGCTTCGCGCTTATACTCGGTCAGCGGGTCGCGCTGGGCCAGGCCGCGCCAGCCAACGACCTTGGACAGGTGATCGAGGGTGACGAGGTGCTCGCGCCACAGCCCGTCGATCGACTGCAGGAGGATCGACTTCTCGACCTGGCGCATGATGTCGGGCGAGTAGCGCGCCACCTTGGCGGCGGCGAACTCGTCGGCGATCTTGACGATGCGCTCGCGCACTTCTTCGACGTCGATGCCTTCCTCGTGCGTCCAGGCTTCCACCGGCAGGTCGACATTGAGATAGGTCTTGCCGGCGGCGACGAGCTGCTCGACCTGCCACTGCTCGGGATAGGAGCGCTCCGGAATAGCCTTCGAAATGATATCGTCCACCACCTGGTGGCGCATCTCGTTGACGGTCTCGGCGACGTCCTCGCTGTCCATCAGTTCGAGGCGTTCGGTGAAGATCGCCTTGCGCTGATCGTTCATCACGTCGTCGTACTTCAGGATGTTCTTGCGGATGTCGAAGTTGCGGGCTTCGACGCGGGCCTGGGCGCGCTCGATGGCCTTGGTGACCCACGGGTGGGTGATCGACTCGCCCTGCTCGAGACCAAGCTTGCTCAGCATCGAATCCATCGACTCGACCGGGAAGATGCGCATCAGGTCGTCCTGCAAGCTCAGGAAGAACTTCGAGTGGCCGGGGTCGCCCTGGCGACCGGCGCGACCGCGCAGCTGGTTGTCGATGCGGCGGCTTTCGTGCCGCTCGGTGCCGATGATGTAGAGGCCGCCGGCAGCCAGCACCTTGGCCTTGTCCTCGGCGATGGTGCGCTTGATCTCGGCAACCTTGGCTTCACGTTCGGCGCCTTCGAGGCCATGCGCTTCCTTTTCGATGCGCATCTCGAGGTTGCCGCCGAGCTGGATGTCGGTGCCGCGACCGGCCATGTTGGTGGCGATGGTGACGGCGCCGGAGACGCCGGCGTCGGCGACGATCTGGGCTTCCTGCTCATGGTGGCGGGCGTTCAACACCGCGATGTCCTTGATGCCCTTGCCGCGGAGGATCTCGGCCAGCATCTCGGATTTCTCGATCGAGGTGGTGCCCACGAGGATCGGCTGGCCACGGCCGCGCGCATCGACGATCAGGTTGGCGATCTCGTCGAACTTCTCCGCGGCGGTGCGGAAGATGGCATCGTCCTCGTCCTTGCGCTTGATCGGCACGTTGGTCGGGATGGAGGTGACGGTCAGCCCGTAGATATCGCCGAATTCCTCGGCTTCGGTCGCCGCCGTACCGGTCATGCCAGCCAGCTTCTTGTAGAGGCGGAAGTAGTTCTGGAAGGTGATCGAGGCGAGGGTCTGGTTCTCGGCCTGGATCTTGACGTGTTCCTTGGCTTCCAGTGCCTGGTGCAGGCCTTCCGAGTAGCGGCGGCCCGGCATCATGCGGCCGGTGAACTCGTCGATGATCACCACTTCGTCGTTGCGGACGATGTAGTCCTTCTCGCGCTGGAACATCTTGTGGGCGCGCAGCCCGGAGTTGAGGTGGTGAACCAGCGCCACGTTCTCGATGTCGTAGAGGTTCTCGCCCTTGAGCTGGCCGTTCTCGAGCAAGGCTGCTTCGAGCTTTTCGATGCCCTGATCGGTGAAGGTGGCGGAACGCTGCTTTTCGTCGATCTCGTAATCGCCTTCGCCGAGCAGCGGGATCAGCTTGTCGGCCATCTCGTAGAGCGAGGAGCGATCTGCCGAGGGACCGGAAATGATCAGCGGGGTGCGCGCTTCGTCGATGAGGATCGAGTCCACTTCGTCGACGATGGCGTACTCATGGCCGCGCTGCACCATCTGGTCGCGGCTGTATTTCATGTTGTCGCGCAGGTAGTCGAAGCCGAACTCGTTATTGGTGCCGTAGGTGATGTCGGCAGCGTAGCTGGCCTTGCGCTCGGCATCGTCGAGACCATGGACGATAATGCCGGTGGTCATGCCGAGGAAGCGATAGATCTGGCCCATCCAGGCCAGGTCGCGGCGCACCAGGTAATCGTTGACGGTGACGAGGTGCACGCCCTTGCCGGGCAGTGCGTTGAGGTAGACCGCCAGCGTCGCCACCAGGGTCTTGCCTTCACCGGTCTTCATTTCGGCGATGGAGCGATTGTTGAGCACCATGCCGCCGATCAGCTGCACATCGAAATGCCGCATGCCGAGTACGCGCTTACTGGCTTCACGCACCGTGGCGAAGGCCGGCTCGAGAATATCGTCGAGGCTTTTGCCGGCGGCGAGCTGATCGCGGAATTCCTGGGTCTTGGCCTGCAGTTCGGCGTCGGTGAGCTTTTCGAACGCGGGCTCCAGCGCGTTGATCGCGGCGACCCTCGGGAGGTACTTCTTCACCTGCCGATCGTTCGCCGAACCGAAGATCGCCTTGGCGATTGCAGCCAGTACCATTCGTGTCGTCCTTTGATTGTCCAGGGCCGGGTGGCGCTAAGGCGCTTCATCTCATCCGGCAGGCGGCGGGTCCTCACCCGTCAACACTCTTTGAAGTGGTGCGACATGTAAGAGCGGGTGTTTTGCTTGTCAACGTAACGCAAATGGGCCAAACCTGCGCCGCCGCGGGCCGGGGGCTCTGCGCCATCCGAGGAGAATTCCCAATGAACGTCCATGCCCCGCGGGGTTTCCACAAAGTTATGAAGGCCCTGGCCGGTGCCCTGCTGCTCGGCACAGCGCTTGGCTTCGCCCCCGTCGCCGCCCTCGCGCAGGATGCCGCCGCCCCCGCCGCAGCCGCGCCGGCGGCACCCGAGACGGTGGTTGCGACCATCGGCGACCAGACGATTACCGAGGCAGACCTGGCGTTTGCCGCCGAGGACCTGCAGCAGGAACTGCAGCAGGTGCCCGCTGAGGAGCGCCGCGCCTTCCTCGTCACCGTGCTGATTGACATGAAAGTGATGGCCAAGGCTGCCAAGGCTGCCGGCATGGCCGATACCGACCTGTTCAAGCGGCGCCTGCAGTATCTCGAAGAGCGTTCGCTGCGCCGCGACTACTTCACCCAGAAGGTTGCCGCTGCCGTGACCGAAGATACCGTCAAGGCCGCCTACGCCGAGTTCGTCAAGGACTTCAAGCCGGTCGAAGAAGTGCATGCGCGCCACATCCTCGTTGCCACCGAAGACGAAGCCAAGGCGGTGAAGGCCGAACTCGACGGCGGCAAGCCGTTCGAAGTGCTGGCCATGGAAAAGACCACCGACCCCTCCGGCAAGCAGAATGGCGGCGACCTCGGCTTCTTCTCGAAGGGCATGATGGTGCCGGAGTTCGAGGCCGTGGCGTTCACGCTCGAGCCGGGCAAGATTTCCGATCCGGTGCAGAGCCAGTTCGGCTGGCACATCATCAAGGTCGAGGAAAAGCGCATGAGCGCACCGCCGCCGATCGAGCAGGTGCAGCAGCAACTGGGCCAGCAGGTGATGTTCAAGGCGTTCGACGAGTCGGTCGCGGCTTTGAAGAAGGACGCCAAGCTCGATATCCCCGACGCAGCGCTCGCCGCGGCGGTGAAGAAGCAGTCCGAGCCGCAGGCCGAGGGCGCTGCCGGCACCGCACCGTAACAAGCCCTGGCGCTCGATACGAACTCATGGAACCCCGGCTTCGGCCGGGGTTCTGTCATTCGGCGAGGCCGCGGACCAGGATCGAGGTGACCTTGTCGATGATGCCCTGCTGGTCGGTGAGCCGATCGGTCAGCAGCAGCTTCCAGGCATAGGCCGACATCAGGTCGGAGGCGGCGAGGCTGTCGGCATCATCACGCATCTCGCCGCGCGCCTTGGCGCGCTCGAACATGCCTGCCGTATGCTGGGTGCGCTCGATCGAATAGGCCTGCAGCGCCTCGGCTGCCTTCGGATCGGCCTGAGCTTCGGCGATCAGCGATTTGTAGACGCCGCCGGTATTGCCGTTCCAGAAGCGCACCAGTTCGGTGAGGAAGGTGCGGATGTCGCCTTCGAGCGTCCCGGTATCCGGGTCGGGCATGCGCGAGGCCTTGAGCCGCGTATAGACGTCGAGCAGCAGGTGCGCTTTGGAGGGCCACCAGCGATAGATGGTCGGCTTGCCGGCGCGGGCCCGCCGCGCCACGGCCTCGATCGAAAAGCCGGCATAGCCAGCTTCGCAGAAAATCTCCTCGGCCGCCGCGAGGATCGCTTCATGGCTGTCCGGATTGCGGGCGGCGCCGATGGATCTGCGCGGCTGGCTGTCGGTAATGGACATGGTTCTCACTGATGCTCCCGGAGCATTTCGACGTTTCGGTGAAATGCTCCAGATTCTTGGTTGGTCGCGCTTTCGAACCGGAAAAGCCTGCAACTTTTCCTGAAGACGCTCTGTCGGTTGTGCATGGCTGGAATACACGAAAAAGCCCACCCCATCCACTTGAACGTTACGTTCCGTTTCGATATGTAACGAGCCGTACCGTTCATATGGGGTTTCGAAATGTCCGTTCAATCCACTGCAGGTGCTGCTGTCTCTGCAACTGCTCCAGCAAAGCCGGCGGGTCCGTCGCTCGCGGCCCGTAGCCGCATGGCTCTCCTCGTGCTCATTGCTGTCTACCCGGTCATTACCGGGATCATCTACCTGGTGGCGCCGTTCACCGAGGGCTGGCCGGTTTGGGAGCGCAACTTCGTGGTTGCGCCGCTGATGGTGATCGCCATGGTCTACTTCATCATTCCGGGCATCCAGTCGCGCTTCGGTCGCTTCATCGCCACTGGCCGCTTAAGCAAATGAACGACTTGCGTCACAGCAAGGCTTGAGGCAAACGGATGGGCCTATTGTCGCCGCATAGGACGCAACATGGCCCATCCCGTTTCTCCCCTCGCGCCCAAGACTTACCCGGAACTGCCGGCTGTGGCGGGAGTTCGGTTTGCGACGGCCGAGGCCGGGATCAAATACAAGAATCGCACCGACGTTCTGCTCGTCTCGATGGATGAGGGGACTGTTGTCGCCGGCGTGCTGACCCGTTCCAAATGTCCTTCGGCGGCAGTCGACTGGTGCCGGCAGAATCTCGGTGGCGGCAAGGCCCGCGCATTGCTGGTCAATTCCGGAAATGCCAACGCCTTTACCGGTCAGAAGGGCAAGGCATCGGTAGCGCTGTCGGCCGATATCGTCGCCAAGGCGCTGGGTGTGGCGCAGCACGAGATATTCCTCGCCTCCACCGGGGTGATCGGCGAACCGCTCGATGCGCAGAAATTCGCCGGCGTCGCCTCCGAGATGGCGACCCGCCTGGCGCCCGGTCCATGGATGGACGCCGCCAAGGCGATCATGACCACCGACACCTTCGCCAAGGTGGCGACCGCCACCGTCGAGTTCGATGGTGTGCCGGTGGTGATCTCGGGCATCGCCAAAGGCTCGGGGATGATCGCGCCCGACATGGCGACAATGCTGAGCTTCGTGTTCACCGATGCACCGATCGCGGCAGGCGTACTGCAGGGGCTGCTGCAGCCGGCGATCGATACGAGTTTCAACGCCGTCACCGTCGACAGCGACACCTCGACCTCCGACACCTGTCTGGTCTTCGCCACCGGCAAAGCCGAAATCCCGGGCATCACCTCGGCTGACGACCCGCGTGCGGAAGTGTTCGCGGAAGCCCTCGTCGACGTGCTGCATGAACTCGCCATCCACGTGGTGCGCGACGGCGAAGGCGCGACCAAGATGGTGACGATCACCGTCGAAGGCGCTGAAAGCGACAGGAGCGCGTTCCGCATCGCCCAGTCGATCGCCAACTCGCCGCTGGTCAAGACTGCCATTGCCGGCGAGGACGCCAACTGGGGCCGTATCGTCATGGCGGTGGGCAAGGCGGGCGAACCGGCCGATCGTGACAAGCTTGAGATCAGCTTCGGCGATATCCGCGTCGCCACGCAGGGCGAACGCGATCCGGGCTACAGCGAGGCGGCGACCAGCGCCTACATGAAGAACGAAGAGATCGAAGTGCGTGTCGGGCTGGGCCTCGGCGCCGGAACGGCGACGGTCTACACCTGCGACCTGACGCACGGCTACATCACCATCAACGGCGATTACAGGTCCTGATGGTTCCACTGAGCGTCAGCCAGATCGAAGGCGCAACCCTCACCGCCTGGCCGGCGCTGCGGCAGGCCCAGGATGGTTTGTGGCTATGGCGCTATGCGCAGGGCTACACCAAGCGCGCCAATTCGATCCACTGCCTCGATCCGAGCGATGGCGGCTATGCCGAGCTCAGGCTGATGCGACTGGCCGAACTGTCGAAGCGCCATCGCATCGCGCCGGTCTTCCGGGTCACGCCGCTCACCGCGCCGGAGATCGTCGAGGTGCTCGATGGCCTGCTGTGGGAGGAGTTCGAGCCGAGCCTCGTGATGGCAATGGAAATGCCGGATGAGGATTTCCCGCTCGATTTCCAGGCCCGCTATTTCGAGCCGACCGATCCGCAGTGGATCCGGGCGCAGGCGCAGATGTCGGGCTATGACCAGCCGACCGTCGATGTTCTGAGCGAGATACTCGGACATATCGCCTGCGAGGCGCGCGGCGTGCTGGTCTATCACAAGGCCGGGCTGCCGGTGGCGGCGGCGCTCACCGCGGTGGCGAGCGGCATCGGCATCTATCTCAATGTCGTCACCCACCCCAATGCCCGCGGCATGGGTTATGGCCGGGCGGTGATGGGGGCGGCACTGAACTGGGTACGCTCGAAAGGCGCCACCCATTCAGCCATTCAGGTGCTCGCCGACAACGCACCGGCACTCAACCTCTACACCTCGCTCGGCTTCGGCGAAGTCTACCCCTACATCTATCGCCGCGCCCCGGATTGGGGGCGCGGGTGAAGATCCAACTCGTCGTCGCCTGCGCGCTGATCGATGCCGATCGGCGGGTGCTGATCGCCCAACGGCCAGAGGGTAAGCAGTTGGCCGGGCTGTGGGAATTTCCTGGCGGCAAGCTCGAGCCGGGTGAAAGTCCGGAGGCGGCGCTGATCCGTGAACTCGACGAAGAGCTCGGTATTTCCACCCAGACGGCGTGCCTTGCTCCGTTAAGCTTTGCGTCTCACTCTTACGAAAGCTTTCATCTTCTGATGCCACTTTACGTCTGTCGTAAGTGGCAAGGAGTGCCGCAGGCTCGCGAACACACCGCCCTGAAGTGGGTGCGGCCGCAGCAACTGCGCGATTACCCGATGCCACCGGCCGACGAACCGCTGATCGCACCCCTATGCGATCTGCTCTGAGGGTGAGCGATGACGGGGCTGCACGAGCAAATCAGGGCATTTGCCGCTGACGAAAGCGGGGCGACGGCCATTGAGTACGGCCTGATCGCCGCACTGGTTGCGGTCGGCATGCTGCTTGCGCTGACGACCTTCGGCGGCAGCGTGAAAGCGATGTTCGAGTACATCTCCAGCCGCTCGGCGGAAGAACTCGACAACGCTGCCTGAGAGCGCGCTGCTCAGCCCTTGCCCAGCACATCCTTGAGACTGACCTTGGCGCTTCCCGGACGGAGCGGCTTCTGCTGGCTCTCATGCGGGGCCCAGCCCGAGAGCCAGATGATCTCGAGGGTCGCTCGCACACGTCCATCCGGGTCGCCGGCCAGTTCCGCGTAGGCGGCGCTGGCGGCGGCGATCAACGTCCGCGTCGCCATGCGTCCGGGGCGGTCGGCCAGCGGGTTCTGCGCGCCGAGGCCGCGGAGTTCGCGCATCAGCCGCAGCAGGTCGGCATAACGGATAGGGTAGGTCTCGAGGTCGGTAACCGGCAGGGCATAACCCGAGCGTTGCAGCAGCCCGCCGGCATCGGCGAGCGGGATGAACGGCGCGACCCGGGCGAAAGCACCGCCGGAGGTTTCGGCGTCGGCACGCAAGAAGGCCTGGCGCAGTTCGGTCAGGCTGTCGCCGCCGAGCGCGGCAGCGATCATCAGTCCGTCGGGCCGGAGATGGGCGCGAATGCGGGACAGAAACCCCGGCACGTCGTTGATTACCTGCAGATCGAACAGCGAGACGATCAGGTCGTAACCCTCACGCGGCAGCAGCAGGGCTTCGGGGTCGACCAGCGGCGCATCGGGCGAGCCCAGCACGGTCGAGGCGCGTTCAAAGGCGAAGGCGCCGCTGGCCGAGCGGCCCATCAGCGGCAGGCGGGCGCCGTCCGGCGCCATGATCAGCGCCTGTTCGAAGTCGCGCGACACGGTGATCAGCCGCGAGGCCAGGTCGTCGAGGGCCAGTTGGGTGACGAAATCGTCCGGCTCGGTCGGTCGGCGGCCGAGGTGTTGGGCGATCAGCGTGCGGTCGAAAACCTTCGGAGGCAGGGTCATGATCAATTCGCGCTCGGTCTGGCGTTCTGAGTTGGTTGCCGGAGCGCTTTGGGGAAAACTCTGCAACTTTTCCCGAAAGCGCTTTAGGCTGGCGGGTTATGGAATTGGGGCAGGGCAAAGTCAAAGCCGGATCGGCTGCCGTAGCGCGGCTGGCCAGCGCATTGCTCGACTTCGTCTATCCGCCGACCTGCCTCGACTGCGGTGCGCCGACCGCTTCCCACGCAGCGCTCTGTCCACGCTGTTTCGCCAGCCTCAGGCCGATTACCCGGCCCTGGTGTCCCGTCCTGGGGCTGCCCTTCGAGGTGTCACTGGCCCCCGACGTCCGTTCCGTCGAAGCCATCGCCAACCCGCCGCCGTTCGACCGGGCGCGGTCGGCGGTGCTTTACAACGACGTGGCCCGCACCATCGTCAGCCGGCTCAAATACGGCGACCGGCCGGAACTGGCGGAGTTCTGTGCCCGATTGATGCAACCGGCCGGCGTGGAGCTCTGGGCCGAAGGCCCGGTCCTCGTTCCGGTGCCGCTCTATCGCTGGCGCCAGTTCGAGCGTCGCTACAATCAGTCGACAGAACTGGCCCGGGCGCTTGCCCGGCTCACCGGCCTCAGCGTCGATACCGGCCTCGTCATGCGCCGTCGCCGCACCCGGCAGCAGGTCGGCTTGTCGGTCGAGGCACGTCACCGCAACGTTGCTGGCGCCTTCGCCGCCCATGCCGACGCCTTGCGGCGGCTCAGGGGCCGCGGCGTCGTGCTGGTCGACGATGTCATCACCACCGGTTCGACCGTCGGCGCCATCACGCGCGAGCTGAAGCGCGCCGGGGTGATCAAAATCGATGTGATCTCGTTCGCGCGCGTTGTGACAGGCGCGGAACACCCCATATAGAACTCAACAAACCCCAGCGTTTCTGTAGGCGAGATGAAAAAGGTAGAGATCTATACGACCCAGTGGTGCCCCTATTGCCACGCAGCCAAGTCGCTGCTGGACGAAAAGGGCGTGAGCTACGACGAGGTCGATGCCGACGACCCGGATGTGCGGATGGCGATGGTGCAGCGCGCCAATGGCCGTCGCACCGTGCCGCAGATTTTCGTCGGCGATACCCATGTCGGCGGCTATGACGACATGGCGGCGCTCGACCGGCGCGGCCAGCTCGATCCGCTGCTCGCCAACTAGGACGTCTCCGATGCGCGTCGCTGCCCTGCAGATGAACTCCGGCACCCAGCCCGGGCCCAACCTCGACCAGCTCGAGCGGTTGGCCGGCGCGGCGGCCGGGCAGGGTGCGACCTATCTGCTGTCGCCCGAAGTCTCGGTGGTGTTCGCCGAGAACCGCGACGGGCTGAGAGCCGTCGCCGGGCCGTGGGAGCACAATCTGGCGATTGCACGGATCGGCGAGATTGCCAGGCAGCTTGGCGTCAGCCTGCATCTCGGCTCACTCGCCGTGGCGCTGCCCGATGGGCGCTTTGCCAACCGCTCGGTGCTGTTCCGGCCGGACGGCACGATCGGCGCGACCTACGACAAGATCCACCTGTTCGACGCAACGCTGCCCGGCCTCAGGAACTATCGCGAAAGCGAGACCTATGCCGGCGGCGACGCCGCGGTGGTCACCGATGCGCCGGGGTTCCGGCTCGGCATGACCATTTGCTACGACGTGCGCTTTCCGGCGCTGCATCGGGCGCTGGCGGAAGCCGGGGCGCAGGTGATTTCAGTGCCCGCGGCGTTCACGGTTCCGACCGGCGAAGCACACTGGGAGGTGCTGCTCAGGGCTCGCGCCATCGAAACCGGTTCGTGGGTGATCGCCGCGGCGCAGGCCGGCACACACGAGAACGGCCGTTCGACCTGGGGCCATTCGATGATCATCGACCCGTGGGGCCGGATCGTCGGCGAGCTCGGTGGCGACGGTCCCGGTATCGCAGTCGCCGACATCGAGCTATCAGCAGTGGATGAAGCGCGCGGCAAGGTTCCAGCGCTTGCCAACGCACGCCGGTTTTCGCTAACGCTCAGCGCTTCGGGCCCCACGGTATTGGGCCGAGAGGACGTATCGGCGTGATCAGCTATTCCCTCATCTGTGACAGATCCCACAAGTTCGACGCCTGGTTCAAAAGCGCCGAGGCCTATGATGAGCAGGCGGGGCGCGGTATCGTCACCTGCCCGATCTGCAACTCGATGAAGGTGGAGAAGGCGCTGATGGCGCCCGCCCTGTCGCGGATGAATTCCGACAAGGTGTCACTGTCGAGTGGCCACCCGCAACAGGCCGAGATCCGCGAAATGCTGCGGGTGATGCGCAAGAAGGTCACCAGCGAAGCCGACTATGTCGGCGACCGCTTCGCCGAGGAAGCCCGCAAGATCCACTTCAAGGAAGCCGATGCGCGCGGCATCTATGGCGAGGCGACCCGCGACGAAGTGGCTGAACTGATCGACGACGGCGTGGATTTCCTGCCATTGCCGCATGTGCCGGACGAAGCCAACTAGCTCGCTAGATACTCCCGCAGCAGCAACCGCGAGCGGTGCAGCCGGGCTTTGACCGACTCCCGCGTGGTGGCGAGCCGCAGGGCGATCTCGTCAATGGTCATCTCCTCGACGTCACGCAGCAGCACCACCTCGCGATAGTGCTGCGGCAGCGACTGGATGGCGGCCGCGAGGTCGAGGCGCAGTTCCAGGTCCGGTCGGGTCGACAACCGCACGTCGTCCGCCATGGCTTCGATCGGCTCGCCGGAAAGCCGTCGCGCCAGCCGGGCGCATTCCCGTCGGACCACCGCATAGAGCCAGCTGGAGAAGGCCGACACGGCTCTGAGGCTGCCGATCTTGCGATGCAGCAGGCAGAGCGCGTCCTGCACGGCGTCATCGACATCGGCGGTCTTGCAACTGGCCCGGGCGTAGCGCCGGAGGTCGGGTTGCGCGACCGCCAGCAGCTTGGAGATGGCGTGACGATCGCCATCTCGCGCCGAAGCGATCAACTGGTCGCGGACGGGCTGCTCGGTCACGATCGAGGGTCTTTCACCGGTTTCCGGCCAATCATCGCACAGGCCGGGCAGTAGCCGAAGAAGCCGGTGAAGACGACATAGAACCCCATCGCCGCAAGACCATAGCCGAGCCAGCCGCCCGGCAGACCGATGAACCCATAGGCGATCATCGCAGCGCCGGCGATCACGCGGACTGCTTGTTCCCAGGCGAAGACGTTCTTGCGGTACAGCATCTGGCTCTCCAAATCGCCGCCCCGACGTGAGGCCGCGCATAGGGAAGAGGCGCCGGACTGCCAGAACGGTTCGCGGCCAGGCGATTCTTTTCCGAGCTGGAGGTCGTTTCGGTCAAATCCGATCTGCTGAACGGCAGCCGAACAGGCCGGTTCAGTCACGGTTCAAGCCAGCCGACGCAGATTGGCCCCCACAGACGGCGCCGAGGCGCCATGAAGGAGGATCGAATGCACCACTCTACCCTGACCCCCGCGGCCACCGCCACCGGCGGCGCCATCCGCGCCGTGATGAGCGACGCCGCTTCGGCCGCCCTCAAGGCGCTGAAGCCGTTCGACGTCGCTATCGAAGACGCGCTCGACCGCACCTACGGCGCCGGCCGCTGGTTCCTGTACTGGGACGAAGACCTCACGGGTCACCCGATCCGCGGCACGATTACGCTCGCCTACGGTCGTGAGACGCTGGTGATCGGCTGATTGGGACAAAGGCTCGTCTGCTCGAGTCGGATCTCATATACAAAAAATCATTTTACAGAAGTGAACGATCGCGTCACTCTCTCTGGGTAGCTGGCTGGGAGAGTGCACATGGATGGATTGCTGGAGCAGGGGCTCAACCGGATTGACTGGATCCGCAGCCGGATGCAGCTGCTGAAACGGGTACGCGAGGATTTCGCGACACGCCGGCCGTTCGCCGGCAAGACCATCGGCGTTTCGCTGCATCTCGAGCCCAAGACCGCCGTGCTGATCGAGACGCTGGCGGCTGGCGGCGCCGCAATCGTGGGCACCGGCAACTATGGATCGACGCAGGACGACGTCGTGGCGGCGCTCCGGCACTGGGGGCTGACGATCTTCGGGCGGCGCGAAGTCTCCTGGGACGAGCATCTGGGCAATGTGCGCAAGGTGATCGAGCAACGGCCGGATATCCTGCTCGACAATGGCGCCGACCTCGTCGCGCTGGCGCTGGAGAGCGGCGCTGCCGACAGGATCATCGGCGGCACGGAAGAGACGACTTCGGGCGATGACCGGCTGCGGCTGGAATATCCCGGCAAGGTGCCGTTCCCGGTCATCGTCATCAACGACAGCCCGCTCAAGCAGATCGTCGAGAACAAGCACGCGGTCGGGCAGGGCAATGTCGAGTCGATCATGCGGATGACCAACCTGATGATCAACGGCCGGCGTTTCGTGGTGGTCGGCTACGGCTGGTGCGGACGCGGCATGGCGCAGTATATCCGCTCGTTCGGCGGACAGGTCGCAGTGGTCGAACTCGATCCGATCAAGCAGCTCGAAGCGGTCATGGATGGCTTTCGGGTGGCGCCGCTCGAGAAGCTGGCGCCATGGGGGCAGTTCTTCTGTACGGCCACGGCTCGCGAGCGAGTCATCTCATCGTCCGCCTTCGCCCTGATGCCTGACGGCGCCATCCTCGCCAATTCCGGACACTTCCCCACCGAGATCGACACCGACGCGCTGCGCCGTGACGCGGCCTCGGTTCGGCGGCTGGGTGCGATGATCGAGGAGTTCACCATGCCGGATGGACGCAAACTGATCCTCCTCACCGAGGGACGGATGATCGAGCTGGCGGGTGTCGAGGCCAAGGGGAACTCGATCGAGGCGATGGATCTGGGGTTCATGCTGCAGGCGCTGTCGCTCGAAAGGGTGGCGAGCGGCGCCGCCACGCTGGTAAAGGGTCCCCAAGCCGTGCCGGCCGACATCAATCGCACGATCGCTGCGCGCATGGTTGCGGACTTCACCGAGGAGACCTGATGCCCAAGGATGCGACGCCTGACTATGCCGTGCCAGCATTGGAAAAGGCGCTCGACATTCTCGAGTTGCTGTCACGGCGTAGCGAGGGAATGACGCAGAACCAGATCGGGGCCGAAGTTGGTCGCTCGGCCAGCCAGATCTTCCGCACGCTCGCCGTGCTCGAACAGCGCGGCTACCTGGTGCGCGAGCGGCCAGCCGGGCTCTACTATCTGTCGATGCAGTTGTTTGAGATGGCGCACCGGCATCCCGCCACCCGCGGACTGGTGCAGGTGGCGATCGCGCCGATGCGGCGGCTGGCCGAGGCGGTACGGCAAAGCTGCAATCTCGGTGTCGCCGATTTCGGCCGCATGATCGTCATTGCCGAAGCCGAGGGGCCGGCCGCGTTCGGGTTCCGGGTCCGCGTCGGCGGGCATTTCGCCCTGCTGGGAGCGGCCAGCGGACGGGCGTTGCTGGCATTCCAGGACGAGGCCGTGCGCGAGGACTGGCTGGCGCTGTCCGATGCTGTCGGCATGCTGCCGGCCGAGCGCGAAAGGCTGCTGGCCCGGCTGCCGACAATTCGCGAGAACGGCTACGAGGAAACGGCCGATGGTCTCCATTCCGGCGTCACCGACCTGGCGTTCCCGGTGCTGCGGGCCGGCCGGGCGGCGGCGATCCTCACCATTCCCTACGTCTCGACCAGCTACAGCGAAGTGCCGCTCGAGGCAGTGAAGCGCTACGGCGCGGCAACGGCCGCGGAGATGTCGGCAGCGCTGGCCGGCGGATGAGCGTCGTTCAGGTCCCCGGTCAGGCGGGCTTTGACGCCAGCACCATGTAGTTGACGCCGAGGTCGCGGCTCGGTCGCCACTCGTCGGCCAGCGGGTGGAACACCACGCCGGTCTTGTCGATGATTTTCAGGCCGTTTCGGCTGCACAGCGCCGAGATTTCGTCCGGCGTCAGGAACTTCGAAAAGTCGTGCGTGCCCCTGGGCAGCCAGCCCAGCACGTATTCCGCCCCGACGATCGCCAGCGCATAGGCGCGCGGCGTGCGGTTGATGGTGGCGGTGAACATCAGCCCGCCCGGTTTGACGAGGCTTGCACAGCTCTTCATGTAGAGCGGCACATTGTGGACGTGCTCCACCACTTCCATGTTCAGCACCACATCGAACCGCTCGCCCGAGGCATCGAGCGCTTCCGCGGTCACGGCGCGATAGTCGATCGCGAGCCCTGACTGCTCGGCGTGATGCTGGGCAATGCGGATGTTCTTTTCGCCCGCATCGATCCCCACGATGCTGGCGCCGAGCCGGGCCAGCGGCTCGCTCAACAGACCGCCGCCACAGCCGATATCAAGGATGCGCACCCCTTCGAGCGGCCGGCGTACCGTGCTGTCCTTGCCGAAATGGGCGATCACCCTGTCGCGCACATAGCCCAGCCGCACCGGGTTGAACTTGTGCAGCGGCTTGAACTTGCCCTTGGGGTCCCACCACTCGTCGGCCATGGCGGCAAACTTGGCGATCTCGTCGGGATTGATGGTGGTGTCGATCATGCCGAGGGTTATCCGCCTCGCGTGCGGTGGAGGCAAGAGGAAGCGCAGTCGCAGCGGGGTGGACAAGAGCCACGCTCGAACGGCCAAGTGCTGGAGAAGCACGGCACCGGCCCCTGAGCTATTGTGCCCACCGTTCGTCCTGTTGATAACCCCGGCTGTTTGTGGCATGTCCCCGGCCGAATTCTGAGCGTACCGGCGGGTTCAGCCGGGCAAAAGTCGGGGTAGGGGCCTTGGGCCGTATCGTAGTCAAGTTCGGCGGCACCTCGGTCGCCACGGTCGAGCGCATCCGTCAGGCGGCGCTGCATGTAAAGCGTGAAGTCGACGCCGGCAACGAAGTTGCCGTGGTGGTCTCGGCCATGTCGGGCAAAACCAACGAGCTGGTCGGCTGGGTCAACGAAGCGTCGAAACTGCACGATGCGCGCGAATATGATGCGATCGTTGCCTCGGGCGAGCAGGTGACAGCCGGGCTGATGGCGGTGGTGCTGAGCGAGATGGGCATCCCGTCGCGCTCGTTCCAGGGCTGGCAGGTGCCGATCAAGACCGATGACGCGCATGGCGCGGCGCGGATCATGGAGATCGACCCCACCGAGCTCGAGAAGCGCTTTGCCGATGGCGTGGTGCCGGTGATCACCGGCTTCCAGGGCGTTGCCCCCTCGGGCCGGGTCACGACGCTGGGTCGTGGTGGGTCCGATACCAGCGCGGTGGCGGTTGCCGCCGCGGTGAAGGCCGATCGCTGCGACATCTACACCGATGTCGACGGCGTCTACACCACCGACCCGCGCATCACCCCCAAGGCCAAGCGGCTTTCCAAGATTTCGTTTGAAGAGATGCTGGAAATGGCCTCGCTCGGCGCCAAGGTGCTGATGATCCGCTCGGTCGAGATGGCGATGGCGCATAAGGTGCGCCTCACCGTGCGCTCCAGTTTCGACGATCCGAACGCGCCGCAGGTCGCGCCGGACGGCACACCGGGCGTTCCCGGCACAATCGTATGCGATGAGGAAGAGATCATGGAAAAGCAGATCGTTTCGGGCGTCACCCTGGCGCGCGCCGAATCCAAGATCACGCTGCGCGACGTGAAGGACCGGCCGGGCGTCGCCGCGGCGATCTTCGGGGCGCTCTCGGACGAAGCCATCGTCGTCGACATGATCGTGCAGAACGTCTCCGAAGACGGCTCGACCACCGACATCACCTTCACGGTGCCCGATGCCGAGCACGACAAGGCAGTGAAGGCGTTGAAGGCGGCGGGCGAAGCCGGTCGCTTCGAGTACCGCACCCTCACCAGCGCCAAGGGCGGCGCCAAGGTTTCGGTGGTGGGCGTGGGCATGCGCAATCATGCGGGCGTTGCCGCATCGATGTTCAAGGCGCTGGCCGACAAGTCGATCAACATCCAGCTGATCACCACCTCGGAAATCAAGACCTCGGTGCTGATCGATGACGAGTATGCCGAACTTGCGGTTCGCGCGCTCCATACGTATTACGGGTTGGACAAGCAGGACGCCTGAGACGCCTAGACCCCGGTCACGGCGCCCCTGGCGATAGGGCGGCGCCGGGCCGCCGGGCGGGAATCATGGCCATAGCGATCAGCGGGCCGCGCGTGCTTCTGAAGCAATTGCGCGAAACCATGGCGGAGCCGCTGGCTTCGCAGGCTCGGCTCGACAAGATCGTCAGTCTCATCGCCGACAACATGCACGCCGACGTTTGTTCGTTCTACGTGCTGCGTGACGACGGCGCGCTGGAACTGTTCGCCACCCGCGGTCTTGCCGCCACTGCCGTGCACATGACGACGCTGCGGCTGGGCGAAGGCCTCGTCGGTCTCATTGCGGCGCAGGCCGAGCCGCTCAGCCTCGACAACGCTCCGGCGCACCCGGCTTTCGCTTACCGTCCGGAAACCGGCGAAGACCCGTTCCAGGCCTTTCTCGGCGTGCCGGTGCTGCGCGCCGGGCAGACGCTGGGTGTGCTGGTGGTGCAGAACCGCGATTCGCACGCCTATGGCGAAGACGAGATCGAGGCGATGCTGACCACGGCGACGCTGCTCGCCGAGATGATGTCGACCGCCGATTTCGACGCGCTGATCAAGCCGGGCCAGGATATCGACCTGCGCCGTCCACGGCAGTTCGCCGGCAACGGCTTCAGCGACGGCGTGGCGCTAGGCAAGGTCGTGCTGCATGATCCGCGTGTCGTCGTCACCAATTTCGTCGCCGAGGATACCGAGGTCGAACTGAAGCGCCTGTCGGACGCGCTCGACCGGATGCGGCTTTCCATCGACCAGATGCTCAGCCATGGCGACATGCAGTCGTTCTCGGATCATCGCGAGATCCTCGAGAGCTACCGGATGTTCGCCAATGATCGCGGCTGGGTCGACCGGCTGACCGAGGCGATCAATAACGGCCTCACCGCCGAGGCGGCGGTGGAGCGGGTGCAGAACGATACGCGTGCCCGGATGATGCGGTCGACCGACCCCTATATCAAGGATCGGCTGCACGACCTCGACGATCTCGCCAACCGGCTGCTGCGCGTCCTCACCGGCGACGGCGCGACCGGCAAGAAGGATCTGCCCGAGAACGCCATCCTGGTCGCCCGCAATATGGGGCCGGCGGACCTGCTCGAGTACGACCGGACGCGGCTGCGCGCAGTGGTGCTGGAGGAGGGCGCCGCCATCTCACATGTGGCGATCGTCGCCAAGTCATTGGGACTGGTGGCGGTCGGGCAGGCCGAGAACATCGTCTCGATGTCGGAGACCGGCGACGACATCATCGTCGATGGGGCGCAGGGCACGGTGTATCTGCGGCCGACCCCGGACATGATCCAGGTCTATGTCGACAAGGTGCGGCTGGGGGCCAAGCGCCGGGCGCACTACCTCGAGCTCAAGGACAAGCCGGCCATCACCAGGGATGGCCACGAGATCACGCTGCTGCACAATTCGGGCATCGTCGCCGACCTGCCGATGCTGCAGGATACCGGCGCTTCGGGTGTCGGGCTGTTCCGCACGGAACTGCAGTTCATGATTGCCTCGCGGCTGCCGCGGCTCAGGGAACAGGTGGAGCTCTATGCCGAAGCCATCCGGCTGACCGAGGGCAAGCCGATCGTCTTCCGCCTGCTCGATATCGGCGGCGACAAGGTGATCCCCTACCTGCGCTACGAGGCTGAGGAGAACCCGGCCATGGGTTTCCGCTCGCTGCGCCTTGCGCTCGACCGGCAGGGGCTGCTGCGGATCCAGATCCGCGCGCTGCTGCAGGCCGCCAATGGCGGGCCGATGAAGATCCTCGTCCCCATGGTCACCGATGCCTGGGAATTCCGGCAGACCCGGCTGGTGGTCAACAAGGAAGTCGAGCGCATGAAGCATGCCGGCCAGACGGTGCCGAGCAAGCTCGAACTGGGTGCCATGATCGAGGTACCGTCGCTGCTGTGGGAGCTCGACCAGGTGCTGCCCGAGGCGGACTTCGTCTCGATCGGCTCGAACGACCTGGTAATGTTCCTGACCGCCGCCGACCGCGGCAACAAGCGGGTGGCGAAGTCATATGATCCGATCGCGCTGCCGCGCCTCAGGGCGCTGAAGCACATCGTCGACATGGCGAAGCGCTACAACGTGCCGCTCACCATGTGCGGCGAGCTGGCCGGACGCACCATCGAGGCGCTGGCGCTGCTCTCCATCGGCATGACCAAGCTGTCGATGAGCCCGCCCTCCATCGGTCCGATCAAGGAAATGATCCTCGGCACCGAGCTCACTCCGATTCGCAATTCCATCTCCGCCGCCCTGCTTGAAGGGGCGCACGGTCCCAGTATCCGCGAGCTGCTGCTCGACTGGGCCGGGCGGCAGGGGCTGGTGATTTAGGTATCCATGGCTACGCTTCCGCAGGACAAGCTCGACGCTCTGACCAAGCGCTTCGATTCGATCGAGGCGGCATTGTCGTCGGGACCGTCGGCCGAGCAGTTCGTCAAGCTCAGCAAGGAATATGCCGAGCTCGAGCCGGTGGTGCGGCCGATCCAGGCCTACCAGAAGCTTATCGCCGACCTCGAGGCGGCCGAGGAGCTGGCGGGGGCAGGCGACAAGGAAATGGCCGAGATGGCGGTCGCCGAGATCGGCGAACTGAAGCCCAGGATCGAAGCGGCAGTGGCCGAGATCCGCATCCTCCTGCTGCCCAAGGATGCCGCCGACGAAAAGAGCGTCATTCTCGAAGTGCGTGGTGGGACCGGCGGCGACGAGGCGGCGTTGTTCGCCGGCGACCTGTTGCGGATGTACCAGCGTTACGCTGACCTGCAGGGCTGGAAGTTCAGCCTGATGGAAGAAAGCCCGGGCGAGGTAGGCGGCTACAAGGAAGTGGTGGCCAACATCACCGGCAAGGGGGTTTACGCCAAGCTGAAGTTCGAAAGCGGGGTGCACCGGGTGCAGCGCGTACCGGCGACGGAAACGCAGGGCCGCATCCACACTTCCGCCGCCACCGTCGCGGTGCTGCCCGAGGTCGAGGAAATCGACATCGACATCCGGGCCGAGGATATCCGCATCGACACCATGCGCTCCTCCGGCGCTGGCGGGCAGCACGTCAACACCACCGACTCGGCAGTGCGCATCACCCATTTGCCATCGGGCATCGTGGTCACCGCCAGCCAGAAGAGCCAGCACCAGAACCGCGCCACCGCCATGAAGGTATTGCAGGCGCGGCTCTATGAAGAACAGCGCAACGCCCGCGATACGGCGCGGTCGGAAGCGCGCAAGGAGCAGGTGGGCTCGGGCGATCGCTCCGAGCGCATCCGCACCTACAATTTCCCGCAGGGCCGGGTGACCGACCATCGGATCAACCTGACGCTCTACAAGCTCGATAAGGTGATCGCCGGCGACGCGCTGGATGAATTGGTCTCGGCGCTGATCACCGAAAACCAGGCGGCGCAGCTCGCCGCGATGGAGGGGATTTCCTGACACTCAACGTGGGCGCAGCATGGCGAGGGGTACGCGACCTGTTCCGCAAGGCCGGCATCGACACGGCGGAACTGGATGCGCGGCTGTTCGCCGAAGCGGCCTTCGAGATGGACCGGCTGGAGCTGGTCAATCGCGAGCGTGAGGAGGTTCCGGCAAAGCAGTTGAAGGCGCTCGAGGCCTTCGCGGCGCGGCGGCTCAAGGGTGAGCCGGTAGTGCGTATCCTTGGCGAAAAGGAATTCTGGGGGCTGAGCTTCAAGCTCAATGCGGCGACGCTGGTGCCGCGGCCCGAGACGGAACTGCTGGTCGAACGCGGTCTCGAGGTGATCGGCGCGCTCGATGGAGCCCGCATCCTCGACCTCGGGACCGGCACCGGCTGTATCCCGATCGCGCTGCTGACCGAGTATTCCGACGTCACCGCCGTAGCGGTAGACCTTGCCGCCGAAGCGCTGGAGATGGCGCGGTTCAATGCCAACCGGCATGGGGTCGGCAAGCGCCTGCGGACGCTCAAGGGCTCGTGGTTCGATCCGCTGGAGCCGGGTGAGCGCTTCGACCTGATCACCTCCAATCCGCCCTATATCGAGACCTCGGTGATAGCAGGGCTGATGCCGGAAGTGCGCGAACATGACCCGCGGCTGGCGCTCGATGGCGGACCGGATGGACTGGCGGCCTACCGGGCGATTGCCGTCGAAGCTGGATTGTTCCTCAAGGCCGATGGCGTGCTGCTGCTCGAAATCGGCTCCGGCCAGGGCAGTGCGGTAAGCGACATCCTGGTGGGCGCCGGCTTTGCCGAGGTGGAGGTGATTCCCGACCTCGCCGGCCTCGATCGAATGGTGGTGGCGCGGCTCAACGCCAGCCCTTGAGTATCCGTTAGGGGCCCCCATATTTTGTGCTTGGAAAGGCAGGGCGAACCATATAGGTTCCGGGTGCTGTCAACGGCGCGATCAAGATCGTACCAAGGTGACGGCCACCCGCTCATCGGCGAAGCTGCAATTGGCAGTGTTCGACTCTCGGACGAGGAACCGAGACGCCTTGATGAGCAAAAAGTGGTTCAACACGCGATAGCTCAGGCACTGCTGGAACGAGACCGCCCGCGCTTTGATACTGCGCCTGCGGCCCCCGGTGCCGATGTCCCCATGTTGCCTTCAGTATTCTTTTCCAAGGCTTGAAAAGAGACGATGAGACCAAACAACCAGCAGAACAACAAGAACCGCTCCCGTGGCCGGAACAACAATGGTGGCCGCAAGCACGGCAACCCGTTGAGCCGCAACTACGAGAGCAATGGCCCGGACGTGAAGGTGCGGGGCAATGCCTCGCATATCGCCGAAAAGTACCTGCAGCTCGCTCGCGACGCGCAGTCCTCCGGCGACAGCGTGATGGCCGAGAACTACCTGCAGCACGCCGAGCACTATTTCCGCATCCTCAGCGCGGCGCAGCCGCAGAACCAGCAGCGCGACCAGTTCGGGCAGCAGCCGGAAGAGGACGACTACGACGACGATTTCGCGCCGATCAACGATCGGTTCGCGTCGCCGGAGCCGCGCCAGTTCAACCAGCAGCCGCAGCAGCAGCACGACCAGCAGCAACCGCAGCCGCAGCAGCCGATCCCGGGCAGCGAGCCGGTGGTGATGGCCGTGGTCGAGACGGTTGCCGCCGCCGCGCCGCCGGCCGCCGCCGAAGGCGAAGCGCCGCCGGCTGAGGGTGAGCCGCGCCGCCGCGATCGCCGGCCGCGCCGCCGCTCACGCGGGCAGGGTGGCGAAGGTGGGGCCGACCCCGCCGGTGCGCCGCAGCCCGACGTCGGCGAACTGCCGGCCTTCCTCACGGCCGGCAACCAGCCGGCCGAATAAGCCAAACGCCTTGGAAAAAACCATGAAGGCCGGGACCAGTCCCGGCCTTTTGTTTTGTCCGAGGCTCCCTATATCTCGGTCGGGACCAGGGAGCGCCGCTGAGCGGGCCTCGGGTCTTGATCTGGTTTGAGCAAAGCCGCAGCGGTTTCGTTTGAGCCAAATCAACGCTTCAGGCGTTGGATGCGTGCCTCATTCAGGGCGATCCGACGTGCCAGACGAGGAGAGTTGAATGAATATCGAGAAATACACCGAGCGCGCGCGCGGCTTCATCCAGAATGCGCAGCAGCTGGCGCTCGGCCAAGGCCACCAGCAGTTTTCGCCGGTCCACCTGTTGAAGGTGCTGCTTGACGATGAAGAGGGGATGGCCGCCGGGCTGATCAGCAAGGCGGGCGGCGACGCGCGGATCGCGCGGGCCGAAACCGAGGCTGCCCTCAAGAAGATTCCCAAGGTGTCCGGCGATGCCGGTCAGCTGTACCTGAGCCGTGAGCTGGCGCGCATTTTCGACACTGCGGAGAGCGCGGCGCAGAAGGCCGGCGATTCCTTCGTCACGGTCGAGCGGCTGCTGCTCGCGCTGACCATCGAGAAGGACACCGATGCGGGCAAGATTCTCGCCTCGGCCGGCGTGACGCCGCAGGGCCTGAACGAGGCGATCAACGAGATCCGCAAGGGTCGCACTGCCGATTCCGCTTCGGCCGAGAACCAGTATGACGCGCTGAAGAAGTATGCGCGCGACCTCACCGAGGCGGCCCGCGAGGGCAAGATCGATCCGGTCATCGGCCGCGACGAAGAGATCCGCCGCACCGTGCAGGTGCTGAGCCGCCGTACCAAGAACAACCCGGTGCTGATCGGCGAGCCTGGCGTCGGCAAGACCGCCATCGTCGAAGGCCTCGCCATCCGCATCGTCAATGGCGACGTGCCGGAATCGCTGAAGAACAAGTCGCTGCTGTCGCTCGACATGGGCGCGCTGATTGCCGGCGCAAAGTATCGCGGCGAGTTCGAAGAGCGGCTCAAGGCCGTGCTCAACGAGATCTCATCGGCCGATGGGCAGATCATCCTGTTCATCGACGAGATGCACACGCTGGTCGGCGCCGGCAAGACCGACGGCGCTATGGACGCTTCGAACCTCCTGAAGCCAGCTTTGGCGCGCGGTGAACTCCACTGCGTCGGGGCGACGACGCTCGACGAGTACCGCAAACACGTCGAAAAGGACGCGGCCCTGGCCCGGCGCTTCCAGCCGGTGTTCGTCGATGAGCCGACGGTCGAGGACACCATCTCGATCCTGCGCGGGCTCAAGGAGAAGTACGAGCTGCACCACGGCATCCGGATCTCGGATTCGGCGATCGTTGCTGCTTCGACGCTGTCGAAGCGCTACATCGCCGACCGCTTCCTGCCCGACAAGGCGATCGACCTGATCGACGAGGCGGCGGCACGGCTGCGCATGGCGGCTGAATCCAAGCCCGAAGAGCTCGACGAGCTCGATCGCCGCATCATGCAGCTGAAGATCGAGCGCGAGGCGCTGAAGAAGGAAACCGACGACGGGTCAAAGACCCGGCTCGGGCGCCTGGAGCAGGAGCTTGCCGACCTCGAGGAGCAGGCCAATGCGCTGACGGCGCGCTGGCAGGCCGAGAAGGAGCGCATGCAGGGCAGCCAGAAGCTCAAGGAAGAGCTCGACAAGGCGCGCACCGATCTGGAACTGGCGCAGCGCACCGGCAACCTCGCGAAGGCCGGCGAGCTGGCCTATGGCGTCATCCCCGATCTCGAAAAGCGCATCAAGTCGGCCGACGACCCGGATGGCGACGGCAAGGCCGACAATCCGATGGTCGAGGAAGTGGTGATGCCCAGCCATATCGCCGGCGTCGTCAGCCGCTGGACCGGCATCCCGGTGGATCGCATGCTCGAAGGCGAGCGTGAGAAGCTGCTCGGCATGGAAAAGGAACTCGGCAAGCGCGTCATCGGCCAGGCCGAAGCGGTGGAAGCCGTGGCCAAGGCGGTGCGACGGGCCCGGGCGGGCCTGCAGGATCCGAACCGGCCGATCGGCTCGTTCATGTTCCTCGGGCCAACCGGCGTCGGCAAGACCGAGCTCACCAAGAGCCTCGCGCAGTTCCTGTTTGACGACGAACATGCACTGGTGCGGCTCGACATGAGCGAGTTCATGGAAAAGCACTCGGTCGCCCGTTTGATCGGTGCCCCTCCGGGCTATGTCGGTTACGACGAGGGTGGGGTGCTGACCGAGGCGGTGCGGCGCCGGCCCTATCAGGTGGTGCTGTTCGACGAGATCGAGAAGGCGCATCCGGACGTGTTCAATGTCCTGCTGCAGGTGCTCGACGACGGGCGGCTGACGGACGGGCAGGGGCGGACGGTCGACTTCCGCAACACGCTGATCATCATGACCTCGAACCTGGGGTCGGAGTACCTGGTCAACCTCAAGGATGGCGAATCGGTCGAACTGGTGCGCGGCAAGGTGCTGGACGTGGTGAAGGCCTCGTTCCGGCCGGAGTTCCTCAACCGGATCGACGACATCATCGTCTTCCACCGGCTGCAGCGTGACCATATGGGAGCGATCGTCGATATCCAGCTCGGCCGCCTGCGCGGGCTCCTGAAGGAGCGCGACATCTCGCTCGAGCTCACCGACGCGGCCCGTGAGTGGCTGGCCAATGAAGGGTATGACCCTGCCTATGGGGCGCGGCCGCTGAAGCGGGTGATCCAGCGTGAAGTGCAGGACCGGCTGGCCGAGGAAATCCTCGCGGGCACCGTCACCGACGGACAGTCCGTGGTGATCGATGCCGGCGAGGGCGGATTGCGGCTCAGCTCCGGCGCGCCCGAAGCGCCCGGGGTCGACGCCGCTGCATAAGTAGGAAGGGCCGGTCCAGCGACCGGCCCTTTCTTATTGGGCGCTTGCGGGAATGGTTGGGGCGACCCCGTTCATCATGTCCACCATCACCTGATAAACAAAGTCCGGGTCGCCGGTCGGCTGGTGCGGGTCGATCAGGTCGTGGCCGAGCCCCAGCGCCAGCGGTAGCCGCACCACGTTCACGCGGGCGCCCTGCTGCTGCCAATGCAGCACCAGCTCGTCGATCTTGACGTTGCTGACGGCGTCATCGGCTTCGTTGATCAGCATGCCCAACCCCGGCGACAGCGGAGCCTTCGCCGTGGCTGCGTCCATCAACGCGATGCTGAGACGCAGCGCCTGGGCGAGGCCATGGGTGGCGTAGCGCGGATAGGCATAGGTCATGCCCGGCGGGTTGTCGCGCGTTGCCGGATCCCACCACACCATGGCGTTGGGGGCGTTGAGCAGCAGGGCGGTCGCCGCATGGTTGGCCCAGCCGGGCACCAGGTTGGGGCTGAGGAACGGTGCGATAGCAATCGACTGGTCGGCATCGGCGCGGTGCTGGCCAACCCAGCCGGCAATGATCCCGCCCGCCGATAACCCGGTGACCACCACCTCGTCGCCTAACCCCTGGGCGATGTCAGTCGCCTCGTTGCCGACGGCGATCATCTCCTCGGCGGTGAGGTTGGCGAGCACTGTGCTCATCTGGTCGGCGTCGCCATGCTGCGGAATGCGCGGCAGGTAGACGTTGTAGCCGAGTGCGAACAGCTTGGCGCCGAGTTGCTCGGCCTGCGCCGGGCAGTTGGTCAGGCCGTGGAAGAACACCACGACGCGCTCGACCTTGTGGCCATGCGTCAGGAGGTTGGAGAGGCAGCGCGGATTGAGCGGCAGCTTGGCTTCTTCGGCCCGCACTGCTTCGATCCGCGCTACCGCCTCGTCGTAGCTCGTCGCCGGTGTGCTCGTCGCGGGGTTGGCCCTGAGGCTCTCGGTATCGAGCGGCAGCAGCGTCAGGACGGCGAAGGCGCCGCCCAGCGCCACGACGAGGAACAGCGCGAGACCCGCCGCCAACCGGGGCAGAGTGCGCCAGAAGCCGCGCCGGTCGCGTGGTGGGATGGTTTCGGGATGGCGGCGGTGCAGCACGAGCACCAGCACGACGCCGATCACCGCGAGTGCCAGGGTCGAGGCGAAGCCGGTGCTGAGCTGGGTGATGATGGTGCGCAGCAGGATGTTGCTGCCGCGGCTGGCGTAGCTTTCGGGGTCGAGGCTGCCGCGGCGCAGCAGATCGGCCAGCGTCAGCACCACCGGGTAGGAGAAGAACGCCACCAGCACGCCAGCGATAGCGCCGCGCAACGCGGTGAAGCGCCGTCGCCGGGTGAGCAGCAGCCACCAGAACAGGGCCCCGGTCAGTGCCACGCCGACGAACAGGGTCAGCCAGCTGACGCTGCCGCGCGGACTGGCCACCAGCTCGGTGATTGTGACGCCTGTAAGCGGCACCGACAGCAGCGCGACGACCGCAAAGGCGAGGCCGGCAATGACGGCCCACCAGCCGTGACGCGGTGGCGGGGCTCGACGATCTTGCTCACTCATTGCTTCGGTCGACCTCGCATCAACACAGCGCCTGCAATATTGCTGGCTGCATCTAAACTTGGCTGATGTTGATTGGCGATGATTTTAGTCGACTCGCGCGACTGAACGATCGACTTTCCTATGGCGCACCGGCCATGGTCGGAGTCGGGTGAACGCGGGGCTGGAGGAGCGGCATGGAGGGAGCGACGATCGCATGGCTGCTGCTGGCGCTGGAAGTCGGACTGCAGCTGTTCTTTGTCGGTCGCGCCTTGCTGCGGCCCTATCGCGAACCGGTGTCACGTCTCGCCTGGGTGATGGTCATCGTCGTCGCGCCACTGGTCGGGATGATCGCCTATGTGCTGGTGGGCGAAACCAATATCGGGCGGACCCGCACCGCGAGGCTGCGCAAGGCCTTCGACACGCTGCCACCGCCATTCGGCACCCCTGATGTCGAGGCGCAGTTGTCGGAGGGCATGCTGCCGCTGTTTCGCGCCGGCACTTCGGTGAGCGGCTATCCGCCGGTCGCCGGCAATCGCGCGCAACTGCTCGAGAGCTCGGATGCGGCGATCGATGCCATGGTCGCCGATATCGATACCGCCGCCGACCACGTGCACCTGCTGTTCTATATCTGGCTGCCCGACAGCAACGGGTTGAAGATCGTGGCGGCGCTGCAGCGCGCGGCGCTGCGCGGCGTCGCCTGCCGGGCGATGGCCGACGATGTCGGCTCGCGCACCATGATCGGCTCCGAGCACTGGCGCGCCATGCGGGCGGCCGGGGTGCAGCTCGCCCGCGCCATGCCGATCGGCAACCCGCTGATCGGGGCACTGTGGGGCCGGCTCGACATGCGCAACCATCGCAAGATCGTGGTGATCGACAATACCGTGACCTATTGCGGCAGCCAGAACTGCGCCGATGCGGCCTTCGCGCCGAAGGCGAAGTTTGCGCCGTGGGTCGATGTGATGGTGCGGCTCGAAGGGCCGATCGCGCGGCAGAACCAGCACCTGTTCGCCTCGGATTGGATGGGGCATGGCGAGGATGACCTGACCGAGTTGCTGCAGCGACCGATGTCCGCCGAGCAGCCGGGGTTCGTCGCCCAGGTGATCGGCACTGGCGCCACCGTCCGCCCCTCGGCGATGCCGGAAATCTTCGTTTCGGTGATGAACGCAGCGCGGCGCGAGCTGGTGATCACCACGCCCTACTACGTGCCGGACGAAACCATCCAGGCGGCGCTCTGCGCCAGCGCCTATCGCGGCGTCGAGACCACCTTCATCGTGCCGCAGCGCAACGATTCCTGGGTCGTGGCGGCGGCCAGCCACAGCTATTACGCCGAGTTGCTGGAGGCCGGCGTGATGATCCGCGAATACCAGGGCGGGCTCTTGCATTCCAAGACCATGACGGTCGACGGCGAACTGGCGCTGATCGGCTCGGCCAACATGGATCGGCGCAGTTTCGAGCTGAACTTCGAGAACAACATGCTGATCGCCGACGCGACCCTCACCGCGGCGCTGCGGCAGCGGCAACAGAGCTATATCGAGGCGTCGGTGCTGGTCCATGCTCCGGAGGTGGAGGCCTGGGGCAGCGCACGCCGGATCTGGAACAACACGGTGGCGATGCTCGGGCCGGTGCTCTGAGCCGTCACCAGCAATCGCGCTAAATTGCGGGCCGGAAATTGATTGGTTGGCGGCAGCACCGCGGCAAGTCTGGTGGGATCCGGGGCTGGAACGAACAGAGCGGCAGCTGGAGGAGAAGATGCAGGTACCGGCATGGCTGAAGCGGCTCCTCGACCGGTTCTCCGAGATGGGACTGGTGGTCGGCTCGATCCTGTTCTCGCTGGCGCTGACGCCGTCGCTGCTGCCGCGCGAAGCGCTGATCCAGGGGCTGCTGTCGGGCTGCGCCTTCGGCATCGGCTACGGCATCGGCGTCGCGCTCGAATGGCTGTGGAGCTATATGGGCCTCAGGCTGCCGGTGTCGAAATACACCCATTGGCTGAAGATCGTCGTGACCCTGGGCTGCCTCGTGCTGATGGCGGCCTGCCTCTACCAGACCACCGGCTGGCAGAACTCGGTACGCGAGATCATGGGGATGCAGCCGGTCGAGGCTGGCCTGCCGATCTGGATTCTGCTGATCGCGCTGCTGCCCGCAGCGATCCTCATCGCTACCGGCAAGCTCCTCGCCTATGGCGTCGGCTTTTTCTCGCGCTGGCTGGTGCGCTACGTGCCGCGGCGAGTGGCGCTGGTGGGGAGCCTCGTGGTGGTCGGGATCATCGCGACGACGCTGTTCAATGGTGTGCTGATGCGCGGCGCGCTGCGCGCGGCCGATGCATTCTTCCTCAGGCTCGACGGCGTCGCCGGCCAATTCGGCACGCCACCGACCGATCCCAACCGCTCGGGCAGCGCGGCATCACTGATCAACTGGAGCACGATCGGCCGAGATGGGCGCATCTATGCGGACTCGGGGCCGACGAAAGCCGAGATCGAAGCGGTGATCGGTCGGCCGGCGCTGGAGCCCTTGCGGGTTTCGGTCGGGCTCCGTTCTGCGGAGACCACCGAGGCGCGGGCCCAGCTGGCGCTTGAGGAGATGCTGAGGATCGGCGCTTTCGATCGCTCGGTGCTGCTGATCGTGACGCCGGTCGGCACCGGCTGGGTCGACCCGGCCGGCATGGATACGCTCGAGTATCTGATGGCCGGCGATGTCGCCTCGGTGTCGCTGCAGTACTCGTACCTGCTGAGCCCGCTGTCGCTGGTGGTGGAGCCCGAATACGGCACCGAGGCAGCGCAGGCGCTGTTCAACGCGGTCTACGGCTATTGGACCAGGCTGCCGCACGACAAGCGGCCCAAGCTCTATCTCAACGGTCTCAGCCTCGGCGCCCACGCCTCGCAGGCTTCGACGCAGTTCTTCGATGTGCTGCAGGACCCATTCCAGGGAGCGCTATGGGTCGGCCCACCCTTCACCAGCGGCATCTGGCGCTGGGCCACCAACAATCGGCAGGCGGACACGCCCGAGTGGCTGCCCAGGTTCGGCAACCAGACCACCATTCGCTTCACCAACCAGGGCGGCGGTCTCGACATTCCCGGTGTGCCATGGGGGCCGATGCGCATCGCCTTCCTGCAGCATGCCAGCGATCCGATCGTGTTCTTCAGCTATGCGTCGCTGCACCGCGAGCCCGACTGGCTGAAGGGCGAGCGCGGGCCGGATGTCTCGCCGATCCTCAACTGGTACCCGGTGGTCACCTTCCTGCAACTGGGGATGGATATGGCGCTGGCGCTCGAGCCGCCGCCGGGGCATGGCCACGACTATGCCCCGGCCGATTACATCGATGCCTGGCGCGCGCTGATCGAGCCACCGGGCTGGGATGACCAAGCGGTTGCCAGCCTCAAGGCGGCGATGGTCGAGCGCTTCGCCCGCATCGCCGACCAATCGGCAGTGAGCAAATGAACCGACCGGGCAACTGGTGGTGGACGCCGGTTGCCGGTGCAATTTTCGGGATCGGCGCGGTTGTCGCCGCTCCGGTAACGGGGCTCGGCGTGGCCGGTCCTTCCGGCGTGCTGCAGGCCGATAGCGGCCGGGTCGCGCCGTTCCTCGGCAGCTTCGTCGTCGCAGTGATCATCTGGTGGCTGCTCATCGGCTGGCCGCGCCGGCTGTCGCTGGCGCGCGGCGCCTTTGCCGGGGCGCTGGTCGGGCTTTGCTCCTACCCCGTGGTGCTGGCGATCGCGGATTTCGGCCAGGGCCGGCCGATCGACGTCACGACACTCGGGGCGCGAGGCTTCGGCATCCTCGAGCTCGCTGCGCTGACGGTCCTCACCACCGGCTTCGTCGCGATGCTGATCATGGCCGCCGTCGGGATGCTCGCGGCGCTGCTGCTGCGCCGTGCCTATCCGCCGGCGCTGGCCTGGCAGCCGGAGCCGCGGATACTGAAGGCGAGCGCCATCGGACTGACGGCCATCGTGCTGCTGCTCGGCGGTGCCTTTGCCTGGCTATCGCAACTGCCGCTCGAAGCCGGGGCGCTCACCGAGAACCGCCCGATGAACCAGCCGGCCGTGGATTACGGAGCGGCCGTTGCGGCATTCGGGGCTATCGCGGCAGCGGAAGCGCAACTGCCGCTCCACCCGAAATGCGGTTCGCGGCTCTTCACCCATGGCGCCCGGGTGGCCAGGGCGGTGGTGTACCTGCATGGCCTCACCAACTGTCCGCTGCAGGCCGACGAGTTGGCGCAGCAGCTGTTCGACCGCGGCTACAATGTCTACGTGCCGCGTTGGCCCGGCCATGGTGAGGCAGACCAGATGACGCTGGCGCTGGTCGGGCTCAGCGCCGAGCAGATGGTCCAGAGTACCGACGCGGCGATCGACCTGGCGCGCGGGCTGGGCGACGAGGTCACGGTCATCGGCATGTCGGCCGGTGGCGCCATGACTGCCTGGGCAGCGCAGCATCGTGCCGATGTGGCGCACACCGTCGCTGTCTCCCCCTTTCTCGGCCCGCATTTCGTGCCGCCCTGGGCCAATCGTGCCGCCGCCAACCTGCTGCTCCGGATGCCCAACATGATGCTGTTGTGGAATCCGCTGGAGCCGGAGGGGGCACCGGGCATGGAGCACGCCTATCCGCGGATTCCGACACATGCGCTGGCGCAGTTCATGCGGCTGGGCGAGGTGCTGCAGGCTGCCGCCCGGCAATCGCCGCCGCAGGCGGCGGGCCTCGGCATGCTGCTGAACGACGCCGATTTCGCGGTGAACAACGCACTCGCTCGCCAGCTGGTCGCGGCGTGGCGAGCCAAGGGCAGGACGGTCGACCTCGAGGTGCTGCCGCGCTCCGACCTGTTGCCGCATGACCTGATCGATCCGCAGATGCCCGGCGCACGGACCGAACTGGTGTACCCGGTGCTGCTCGAGATGATTGAGCGGGCTCAATAAGTTCTGGTTCCGCATGATTGCCGGCGGGCGGCGGATGCTATAGGAACAAAAAGAGAACAGTAGGAGTTACGAAGATGAAGCAGCGCTACCAGATCGACTACCTCGAGTTCCCATCCACGAGCACGCTGAACAGCCACCGCTTCTTCGCCGAGGCGTTCGGCTGGAGCTTCGCCAGCTACGGCCCATCCTATGAGTCGATCAACGACGCAGGCATCGATGCCGGGATCGACTCGGGCGAGGGCCGGACCGAGAAGCCGTTGGCGGTGATCCGCACCGAGGATCTGGAGCTGGCCGAGCGCGAGGTTTTGGCGGCCGGCGGAGTGATCACCACAGCGGCGTTCGATTTCCCCGGCGGACGGCGCTTTCACTTCCGCGAGCCCGGCGGCAACGAACTCGCGGTGTGGATCGAGAAGGCGTAGGCTCACGCTCAGCCACAGGGAGCCGGGGATGAACGACGTCAAATCGAGTGCCGCGCCGGCCTCCTTCTGCCCGGCCGAGAACCGGATCTTTGTGCTGGTGGCGGCCATCCTCGCTTCCTCGATGGGGTTCATCGATGGCTCGGTGCTGTCGATCGCCACGCCGGCGATTCGTGCCGATCTCGGCGCCAGCCTCGCTGACGCGCAGTGGATCTCCAACGCCTACATGCTGTTCCTCGCCTCGCTGCTGCTGATCGGCGGCGCGGCGGGAGATCGCTTCGGGCTCAGGAACGTCTTCGCCCTCGGTATCGTGTTGTTCGTCGTAGCGTCGCTGGTCTGCGCCGTGGCGCCGACCCCCAACTTCCTGATCATTGCCCGCGCCGTGCAGGGGCTGGGCGCGGCGCTGATGGTGCCGGGCAGTCTTGCCATCATCGCCAAGGCCTATCCGCGGGAGGAGCGTGGCAAGGCGATCGGGCTGTGGTCGGCCTTCTCGTCGCTCACCACCATTCTGGGGCCGGTGATCGGCGGGTTCGTCCTCACCACCATGGGCGATTGGAGCTGGCGGCTGGTGTTCGCCATCAACCTGCCGCTGGGCGGCATCGCGCTGGCGCTGTTGTTCCTCAAGGTGCCGGCAGATCAGCCGGAAGCGGGGCGACGCCTCGACCTGGTCGGCGGTGCGTTGATCACCGTAGCCCTGCTGCTCATTGCGCTCGGGCTGACCGGAACTGGCGGCAATGCACCCGTGCTGAGCCATGTGCTCGCCTATTGCGGTATCGGCATCGTGGCGCTTATCGCCTTCCTCTGGTGGGAGGCGCGCAGCAAGGCGCCGATGCTGCCGCTTTACCACTTCAAGAACGTCGCCTTCTCCGGTGCGCAGGGGCTGACCTTTGCGCTCTACTTCGCGCTCGCGGCGGTGACCTTCTTCCTGCCGATGACGCTGATCGGCGGCTGGGGCGTCACCGCGGCGGAAGTGTCGATCGCCTTCCTGCCGTTCGGCATCGCGCTGACGGTGCTGTCGCCCTATGCCGGCCGGCTCTCCGACAAGGTCGGGCCGGGGCCGATGATCACGCTCGGCGCGGTGATCGTCGCCATCGCCTTCGCGCTCCTCGGGCTGCTGGCGCCGCTGCAGAATGTCTGGCTCGGGGTGCTGCCGCTCACCATCCTGATGGGATTGGGGATGAGCGCCGTGGTGTCGCCGCTGTCGACGGCGGTGATGACCTCGGTGGAAGATCGCGACACCGGGCTCGCTTCGGGGGTGAACAACGCCGTGGCGCGCGTCGCCGGCCTGTTGGCGGTGGCGCTGATGGGCGGGGTTGCAGCCTTCGTATTCGAACGCTCGCTCGGCGGCTTCGCCGAGCTGTCGCTGTTCTTCGGCATGCAGCCCGATGCGCCGCTCACCGCCGATGCGGAAACGGCACGGCAGGGCGCCAACAATGCAGCCTTCGCTGCCATCGCCTACAGCAATGCCGGCCTCGCGTTGCTGTCGGCGGTGATCGCCTGGTTCACCCAGGAGAACAAGCTGAAGCGCCGGTAGCTGCTCAAAAACGGACATTCCCGCCGTGGCGGGAATGACGTCCTTCATCCGGAAGGGCCGAAAGGAGCAGGCCTCAGTTCAGCGCCGCAACCGTCATTGGGGCGGCGTCGCGCTTCATCAGGTCGCGGATCTGCGCGATGGTCTGCTCGAAATTGGCCTCGTACTGAGCGGAGAGCGATTTGTCGCGCGGCAGCTTCACGCTCAGCGGATCGACGAAGCGGCCGTTGACCTTGATCTCGAAGTGCAGATGCGGGCCGGTGGAATTACCGGTCGAGCCGACATAGCCGATAATCTGGCCCTGGCGCACCCGCACGCCCGGCTTGATGCCGTCGGCGATGCGGCTCTGGTGGCCGTAGCCGGTCTCGAAACCGTTCACGTGCTTGATCTCGACATACTTGCCGTAGCCCGAGACCCATTGGGCCTTCTCGATCACGCCGTCGCCCGAGGCGTAGATCGGCGTGCCGGTCTTGGAGGCGAGATCGACGCCGGTATGCATGCGGCGCGATTTGAAGATCGGGTGCACGCGATTGCCGAAGCGGCTGGCGAGGCGACCGCCGCCCTGCAGCGGTCGGCGGGTCAGGAAGCGCTTTCCGGTCTCGCCGTCGGGATCGTAGAAATCCACCGTGCCGTCATCGGTGCGGAAGCGGAACAACTCGCGCGTCGTGGTGCCGAGCTTCAGGCCGACATAGAGCAGGTCCTGGTGGCCGTTGGCATCCTTCTCGGTCTCGAGGATCTCGATCGAGTCGCCGGCGCTGATGCGCTTGGTCAGGTCGATGTCATAGGCGAACATGGCAACGATACGCGAGGTGATGGCGTCGTCGATGTCGTGCTTGCGTGCCGTTTCCCAGATCGAGCGGTAGACCGAGGGCAGGTTGTTGACGTTGATTTCCTCGGTGTCTTCTTCCGGGAACTCGATCTTTGGCGGCTCCAGCCCGAGCACGTAACTGCCGCGGTCGGTCAGCGCGGCCGTCGCCGCATGCTTGATCTCGCCGCTCTTGGGGTCGGGGAAGTAGATGCTGAGCCGGTGCGGGATCAGGGTCTGCGAGTTACGGGCCGGTCCCATCAGGATGCGCAGCCGAGCTCCCCCTGGGACGTTCGCCGATGACAGCACGTTCTTCAGGGTTGCCGAGATCATGTCGTAGGTCTGGGTGTCGAAGCCGTTCTTCAGCAGCGGCTCCTTCAGCGAGCCGGCCTCACGAATGGTGACCACACGCTCGGAACGGCCGAGCCCGGCGTCCTCGGCCAGTTTGGTCTTGGGCAGGATCGAGACGTTCTCGGCGACGCCCGACAGTCCGCCATCGGTGACCACGCCCAGGTCGCGCAGGCCGGTATCGGGCTGGGCATAGGCCAGGGCAACTTCACCGTCGGCGCCGCCTTCGGCAAACAGGTTCTCCACCGTCGAGCGCACGAAGTCGGAGGCGCTCTTGTCGGAGATGGCCGGGGCCGGCACGAAGCTCGCGGGCAGGGCGGCCGTCTTGATCTGGACTTCGCCTTCGACTTCGGCGCCGTAGATCTCGGGGTTGGCCACGTCGTCGCCGTCGGCCACCACCGGCTGGCTGGCGTCGATCATCGCCACCGGGTCGTAATCGGGAATATCGCCGGAAAGCGCCGTGGCGGCGGTGGCGAGTGTGGCGCGGACGCGCACGAAGGGCTGCTTCTTGATCAGGGCGCGACCATCGACGGTCTCGCGGATCGAGGCTTCGACGATCTCGAGCTCGGACCGGGTCTTGGCCACCGGACGCACGCGATCGCCTTTCACCTGCGAGTCGATGGCCGTCTCGGTCGGCTTGGTGATCAGCTGCAGCGCCTCATAAGCGGTGGAGAAGGTGTCCTGGCCTTCGAACGACACATAGAGCGCGGCACCCATCAGCAGCACGGAGGTGAGGCCGGTCATCACCGTGCCGGTCAGCCAGGCAAAGCTCAGCTCGCGACCATGCGGAATTTCGCCGTCGGTGGATTGCACGGTCAGCGCCGGACCGTCCTCGAAGCCGCTCGCTTTGAGAAGCGCGGCGGTGCGATTGCGTTGTGCTGGGTTCAACCCTGTTCGCCTGCTGCCTTTGCCCCGAGGCCAGAAGCAGTGCCCCGCGCTCACACGCGAGTCAACTCACTGGCTCAAGCCTAGGTGCGAGGACAATGCGGCAAAACTAGGCCTCGGTCGCTGTCGAGGATGCGCTGCGAACAATGTGCACCGAACAAATCAACGATCGGCTCACTCCCGCCGATGCTCCTGGTGGAGGAGATTCGGGCCTCGACTCACGCTCGAGGCGTGGCGGGGGTGGATTTCCACAGGGTCGGGTGGCTCGTGGAGGCTCCCTTGAACGCGGCAATTGCGAACACCAGATGACAGTCTTCGCGCGCGCGTGCTATACATGCGCCCGGTCGGTTGGACGGTGGTCCGAGCGGCCGGCGGCGAAAAATGTCAGAATCGTCATTTTGGGCTGTTGACGCCCCAGGATGTCGCCCC